>JADMIO011204649.1_pt1 | contig 41374 bp, 48 predicted proteins | sample 8958161 | NCBI WGS metagenome assembly JADMIO01 (sample SAMN16585339, study PRJNA669376) | soil metagenome | isolation source: Crop rotation soil | place: USA: Cullars Rotation, Alabama | collected 2011 | reverse complement strand
AAGACCGAAAGCGACACTCCGGCCAACGAAACGCCCGAACAGGCCTCGGCGCGCATGCAGGCCGAGATCGACGCCCAGATCAACGCATCGGTGACCCGCGAGCCGCTGCCCGGCCTGACCGTCAAGGAGGGCATGTGCGTGGCGACCGAACCCGGGCCGGTCCGCAACGCCGCGCGCGCCAGCCTGGCCTGGGACGATGACGAACCCTCGGTGATCTACTGGGTGAGGGACCAGTGAGGCGGGCCCTCGCCGCCTTCGGCCTGGCCGCGGTGGTCCTGGCGGGATGCGTGAAGAAGGAGGAAGGCCTGACCACCCTTCTGCCGGTGCTCGTGGCCGAGGACGGGGCGGGCGCGCCGGATTTCAAGGACGGGGTCTGGGCCGGGCTCAGTCCCGAGTGCAGCTACAACCCCAACAAACCCGAAACCGAATGGCCCGACTGCGTCCCGGTGATGATCGTCCGCGGCCAGAACCTGGCTCGCGGATCCGGCGGCGCATCGATGCCGTATGTGCTGGCGGGCGGCGATCCTCGCTTGCTGCAGACCCACACCGCCGGGACCGCCGACCAGCCGGAATACGAGTACGCGGGCGTGCGCGCCGCCGCCTTTGACGCCCAGCGGCGCATAGTGCGGGTGCGGATGTGGACCGTCTACTGCCCGGCCGAGCCGGCCGGCGGGGAGGCGACCGCCTGCGCGCCGACCAACACGGCCGAGCTGCGCGCCCTGGCCAAGGCCTCGGAAGAACTCGGCGCGGCGGAATGGATATGGGTGCGGGAGACAACCCGGTGAAACGGTGGGTGCTTCTGATGGCGGCGGCGCTCAGCCTGAGCGCCTGCAACGCGGCGGTGTCGGAAAAGCCGCTGTTCTCCGCCCGCGACGCCCGCGGGGCGCCGGTCCTGAAGCCAGGCCTCTGGGCGATGATCCAGGACGAGCCGTGCAATCTGGATCGCGTCCGGACCGAGCCGTGGCCCCAGTGCGCCAAGCCGCTGGTCGTGGACGCGCGCACCCTGACCAGCCCCAACGACGGCAAGGCCCCCTTGGTCTACGTCTTCGCCAGGGGCGAACCGCGCATCCTGCAGGTCCGCATAGAGGACGATGCCGACGCCGACCAGCCGGCCTATGTCTACCTCGGCGTGGCGGCCGATCCGGGAAAGCCGGTTACCGCCGCGACCGCGTGGCTGGTGATGTGCGGCCCGCCGCCAGAGGGCCAGCCCAACCAGCTGACCGAGCACCCGCTGCCGGGCATGAGCATCCGCGACAAGACTTGCTACGCCGCCAACGCCCGGGCGATCCGCGACGCGGCGGGGCCCAGCCGCGCCTGGGGCGAGAAGCCGTTGCGCCTCGTGTGGATCGACGGGATGGCCCGCCGTTAGTCCTCGATCGCCGCGTAGACCAGCTGCTTCAGCTGGCGGCGGATGTCATAGGCGGTCGACGGGAACAGCTGGGTCATGAAAACGACGGCCAGTTCGTCGACGGGATCAAACCAGAAATAGGTCGAGGCAGCGCCGCCCCAATAGCGGTCGGTATTGGCCAGCGACCCCGCCGCCACCGCGTCGATGGTCGAGGCGAGCCCGAGGCCGAACCCGGCGCCCAGCGTCGTGGTCTCAGAAAACAGGCCGATGGCCATCTCGTTCAGACTCTTGCCGTCCTTCAGGTGGTTCTCGCCCATCAGGTCGAGCGTGCGCTCGCCGATAATGCGTTGACCCTCGCGCACGCCGCCCGCGCGTAGCGCATCGGCGAACCGCAGGTAGTCGTCCATGGTGCTGACCAGACCGCCGCCGCCGGAGAAAAAGGCGGGCGGCTTGCGATATGGGCTCGCCTCCGCCGTCTCGACCAGCGCCAGGGGATCAGGCGGGGTCTTCATATAGGCGGACGGGAAACGCGGCAGCTGCGCGTCGGTGACGTGGAAGGCGGTGTCGACCATGCCCAGCGGCTGGAAGATCTCCTCGTCGAAATAGCGGTCCAGGATCCTGCCCGAGATGCGCTCGACCAGGGCGCCGCATACGTCGGTGGCCAGCGAATACATCCACCGCTCGCCCGGCTGATAGCGCAGCGGCACCTTGGCCAGGCTGGCGACCAGCATATCGAGGGTGGCGGCGCGGTCGACGCGGACGTCGTGGGTCACATAGGCGTCCTCGACCGGGCTCTCGGGCGGGACCCCCAGTACGCGCAGCGCCGGGCCGTAGGTGAGGCCGGCGGTGTGGCTCAGCAGGTCGCGGAAGCTGATCGGCCGGGCGGCCGGCACGGTGTCGGAGACCGGCCCCTTGCCGGTCCAGACCTGATGGCCCTCGGCCCACTCGGGGAAGAATCGCGTCACCGGCTCGTCGAGCTGAAAGCGGCCCTGCTCATAGAGCTGCATCAGCGCGACCGAAGTGATCGGCTTGGTCATGGAATAGATGCGGTAGACCGTGTCGTCCCTGAGCGCCTCGCCGGTTTCCACCGAGGCCTTGCCGGCGGTCTTGCGCCAGGCGAGGCGACCGCGGCGCATGACGGCCACGTCGTAGCCGGGCAGCTTGCCGGCCGCGACGTAGGCGTCGAGGTGGGCGCCGATGCGCTCGAGGCGGGCGGCGTCGAGGCCGGTCTTCTGGATGTCGATCTTCAACGTCTCACCTCATCGCCGCGGTCGACGGGGTCGGTCGCCCTGATGGAACGGCCGGTGTTCGTGCAAAGCCGCATCAGCCCGGCGGCCGAGGTCTCGGTGATCGGCTTCAGGCCCACATAGGCCGCGTCGGTGTCGCGGTCGAAGGGCTCGACCATGCAGATGCGCGCCGAACCCTTGGCGCCTTCCTGGGTGCGAACCTGGACCGCGGGGCTGGCATGAGCGGCCAGCCAAGCCTCGGCGGCGGCGCGGCGGGTGGGGCCGGCGCCGGGTCCCACCGGCCCGAACTCGAGGATCAGGCTGCAATCCTTGTAGCCCGGCTCCGCGAGCAACAGCTTGCAGGCCGAGGTGTCGGGGCTGGTCAGACGGATTTGCGGCGTGTTCTCGCGCGAACAGCCGGAGGCCAGCAGCACGGCCAGGGCGGCGGCGGCGAGAGTGAGGCGCGGGGCAGCAGGCATGGGCGCTCCGATCGCGGGGTGCGCCGCATTCATAAACGCTGTTCAGCCCCCATGGCGAGGCTTGAACCCTCTAGCGCCCCATGGCCCCCGGCGGGCGCGAGTGGAACGAGCCGAACCGGCTGCGGATTTCCACCGGTCCACGGCGCGCCACGCGCGGCGTCAGGTTGCGCACGTCGTTGAACACCTTGCGCGTCGCACGCGCCGAGCGGGTGGTGACGCAGACGGTGCGCTCACCCTCGCGGCCCCAGGCGCTGGAGGTGTAGTGGACGGCCGGGGCGCGGCGTTTCAGATAGGCCTCGACGCGCTCATAGGTCTGGCCATCGATACCCATGGCGTAGCTGCCGAAGACGATGGTGACGTCGCAGTTCTCGTCGCCGGGCGCGATACCCGGGCGACCGGGCGTGCCCGCCGGCTGGGCGGCGTCGGCCGGAACGGTGGCGCAGGCGGCGGCCAGGACGGCGGCGGCGGCGACAGCAACGAGACGCATGACGATCATCCCTTCATGAACTTCGGCATCCAGCCCTCATGGGCTTGTCGAAGTTGTGGCAAGGGCAAGCTGAACAGTTCCCGACTGGCGAAGTTATCGCCGCCACAGGTTCCGGCGACGATGGCGTGCACGCCGGCGGCGCGGGCGCGGGCCAGCAGGCCCTCCGGATCGGAGGTTCCCAGCAGGTAGCGGCCCTGGTCCTCGCCGAACAGGTAGGGGTGGGCGTTGTCGGGGCTGGACGCGGTCAGGGTGATGCCGACGTTGGAAGCCAGCGCCATCTCGGCGGCCGCGACGACGAGGCCGCCGTCGCTGAGGTCGTGAACGCCGCTGACCGCGCCGTCGGCGATCAGGCCGCGGACGAAGTCGCCGTGCTTCTTCTCGGCGGCCAGATCGACCGGCGGCGGGGCGCCGTCCTCGGAGCCGAACAACTCGCGCATGTAGAGGCTGGCGCCCAATTCGCCGTGGGTGTCCCCGATGAGGACCAGTGCGTCGCCGGCCTTGAGCTTTCCAAAGCCGGCGCGAGCGCCGTAGTCCTTGAGCAAACCGACCGCCCCTACCGTCGGCGTTGGCGGAATGGCTGCACCGTTGGTTTCATTGTAGAGGCTGACGTTGCCGCTCACGACCGGGAAGTCGAGCGCCGCGCAGGCCTCGGCCATGCCGTCGATGGCGCGCACGATCTGGCCCATGATCTCGGGCCGTTCGGGATTGCCGAAGTTCAGGTTGTCGGTGATGGCGATGGGCTCGGCGCCCACGGCGGTCAGGTTGCGCCAGGCCTCGGCCACGGCCTGCTTGCCGCCTTCGTAGGGATCGTTCTGGACGTAGCGCGGCGTGCAGTCCGAGGTGACGGCCAGCGCCTTGCGGGTGCCGTGCACGCGCACCATGCCGGCGTCGTGGCCGGTGGCGCTGTCGGCGAGCGTGTCGGCCATGACATGGCGGTCATACTGCTCCCAGAGCCAGCGCTTCGACGCCACGTCGGGGCACCCCATCACCTGCAGGATGGCGTCGGCCCAATCCTGCGGCGCGGGGACTTGGCCGGGGTCGAGGCGGGCGGGCTTCTGCGGCTCGGTCCAGGGCCGGTCGTAGAGCGGCGCGTCATCCGACAGCGGCGCCAGCGGCAGGTCGCAGACCACCTCGCCCTTGTGCTTGAGCACGATGTGGCCGGTGTCGGTAGTCTTGCCGATGATGGCGGCGTCCAGGCCCCACTTCTCGAAGATAGCGTGGCCGTCGCGTTCGCGGCCGGGCTTGAGGATGGCCAGCATGCGCTCCTGGCTCTCCGACAGCATCATCTCGTATGCGGTCATGCCCACTTCGCGCTGGGGGACGGCGTCGAGGTCGAGCTCGATGCCGACGCCGCCCTTGCCGGCCATCTCGACCGACGAGGAGGTCAGGCCCGCCGCGCCCATGTCCTGGATGGCCGCCACCGCGCCGGTGGCCATCAGCTCCAGCGTGGCTTCGATCAACAGCTTCTCGGCGAAGGGGTCGCCGACCTGGACGGTGGGGCGCTTCTCGTCGCTGTCCTCGTCGAACTCGGCGCTTGCCATCGTCGCGCCGTGGATGCCGTCGCGGCCGGTCTTGGAGCCGAAATAGACGACCGTCAGGCCCGCCGCGGGGGCGGCCGAATAGAAGATCTTGTCCGCGTCGGCCAGGCCCACGCACATGGCGTTGACCAGGATGTTGCCGTCGTAGCCGCGGTGGAAGTTGGTCTCGCCCCCCACGGTCGGCACGCCGACGCAGTTGCCGTAGCCGCCGATGCCGCTGACCACGCCTGAGACCAGCCGCCGGGTCTTGGGGTGCGACGGATCGCCGAATCGGAGCGCGTTGAGCAGCGCGATCGGCCGCGCCCCCATGGTGAAGACGTCGCGCATGATGCCGCCCACGCCCGTCGCCGCACCCTGGTAGGGCTCGATGTAGGAGGGGTGGTTGTGCGACTCCATCTTGAAAATGCAGGCCTGGCCGTCGTCGATGTCGATGACCCCGGCGTTCTCGCCCGGTCCGCAAATAACCCGCGGGCCCGTAACCGGAAATTTCCGCAGGTGCAGGCGCGAGGACTTGTAGGAGCAGTGCTCCGACCACATCACCGAGAAGACCCCGAGCTCGACCTCGTTGGGCTCGCGGCCCAGGCGGTCGAGGATGACCTGGTACTCGGCGGGCTTGAGCCCGTACTCGGCCGCGAGGTCGGCCATGGTCTTCTGGGGGGCGGGGGAGACGCTCATGGGCGGGCCTGTTAGCGGATTCAGGGCGGCCTGTCAGGTCACGTGCGGGAACTCGCCACCATGCCGGACGCTTTGTCCTTCAGTGCAGCTTGAAGGAGGGCGCCATGGGCCAGCAGGCCGATCCCCGCAAGACTCCGCCCCGTACGCCGGAACGGGAAGAGAAGAAGAGCTACGCGCCCTCGACGCCGCAGGGCGCGGACACCGACATCGCCGCTGACGACGCCGGCGCGACGGCCATGGCCGAACGCGCCCAGGAACAATCAGTGCAACGCAGCGAAGGCCTGGAGAACGACGGATGACCCCCGACAAAAAGCGCGACGACTCCAACCCGGCCACCACCAGGGCCTGGAAGGGCGACCACCCCGCCGAAGGCGAGATCGGCGACCACTATGACCCGTCGCCGGAAGAGATCACCCGCCTGCGCGCCCAGGGTTTGGGCGTTGGGGCAGAGGACCTCCAGCTGCAGCAGGACCCGACCGGCTCGCCCAGCGAGCGGGAATTCCGCGATCGCATCAACCGCGAGACCAACGAGGACGAGGTCGAAGAGGTGAAGCCAGATCGCCGCGACGGGCGGCAGTAAGTCGGCAAGCTAAGATACTGAAAATACGTCAATAATTAGAATTTGACCCCTGACAACCCCGTTCAATCGGGGGTGTCAGGCCGCGGCCATCACGCTGCGGAACAGGTCGGCGCCGTCGGCCGAGGTCAGCTCTTCCTCGAAGGCGCGGTCGGGGTGGGGCATCATGCCCAGCACATTGCCCCGCTGGTTCATGATCCCGGCGATGTCGCGGGCCGAGCCGTTGGGGTTCTCGACGTAGCGGAACACCACCTGGCCCTCGCCCTCGATGCGGTCCAGCGTGGCCTCGTCGGCGACGAAATTCCCCATCCCGTTGCCCTGGGTCATGGTCACCCGGCGCTTGGAGCCGTAGGCGGCGGTGAAACGGGTCTGGGCGTTGGTGATCTCAAGCTCGATCGGCTTGCAGACGTACTTCAGCCCGGCGTTCTTCATGAGGGCGCCGGGCAGCAGGCCAGCCTCGCACAGCACCTGGAAGCCGTTGCAGATGCCGACCACCGGCACGCCGCGCTCGGCCTCGGCCTTCACCGCCTGCATGACGGGCGAAAGCGCCGCCATGGCCCCGGCGCGCAGGTAGTCGCCATAAGCGAAGCCCCCGGGCAGCACGATCAGGTCCAGTCCGGCGGGAAGGGCCGTCTCCTGGTGCCAGACCATCTCGACAGGCGCGCCGGTCGAACGCTCGACCGCGACCTTGCAGTCGCGGTCGCAGTTGGAGCCGGGGAAAACGATGACGGCGGCTTTCATGGCGCGGGCCTGTAGCAGGGTTCGGGCGGTCTGTCGCCCGTCAGATGGGCGGCGGCCACCCCCGTCGCCAGGCGTCCTTGTGGGGCGCTCCTTCTAGGGCTCCCGCCTTGCCCGGGCCGAGCCCATGAGCAGTACGTCGCCGTCGAAGCTGACCCGGGCGCCTGTGCGCTGCAGCGGATGCAGGTTGGCGAAGCTCATGGGGCCTACGGCGCGGAACCGTGGCAGGGTCGGCTGGTCGTCGGCCCACACGCCGCCCAGCGATTCGTCGTCCCAGCTGAAGTGGTAATGCCGTGTAGCGCCGCCCGACGTGATCAGGACATGGGTGACCGCCGAGCGCCGGGTCGCCGAGAGCGGCCAGACAGGATAGGAGCCGAGCACCTCGAAACGTGACACCGCCGGCGGCGGAAGTTCGTAACCGTCCGTGCGTCCGCCCGTAGCCTTGCGGAAGGGCTCGCCGTCGCCCTCGACCAGGGCGGCGAGGATCGCCTGGGTGCGCGTGGTCGCCGCGCCGAGGACGGCGGGTGCGTCCGCCGGCGACCCGGCCGGGATGAAGCGGTCGAAGGCGGCCTGACCATGCGGCGTCAGCCTGAGGAACGGCGTTTCGATTTCGACGTCGACCCAGGCGCCGCCCTCGAGGCGGTAACGCCCCGCCAGGCGCGAAAGGTCAGGGGTGCGCGTGACCGGCGGCGGCATGACGACCGGCCCGCCGAACAGAATGGATTCGAGCGGGCCCGGCCCGGGCCCGGCGGCGAAAAGCGCCTCGCGCAGGGGGACGCCTTCCCAGGATTGCTGCGACGCGTAGATCAGACTGACGCCCCGGTCGGGATAGCGGCTGAACCAGGCGTTGAAGCCGTCCTCGGACAGGCCGGAGTGAAAGATGTTCAGCACCGGGCCGGACGCAAACTCTGCCTTTCGCACCCACCAGCCCCGCGCGTAGCTGAGCACCGGCCTGAACACTTAGATCTGCGGTTCGGTTAGCTTGGCTCGCATGGCCGGAGACAGGACGCGTCCTTGCTCCACCGCCGTTTCCCAACGGAACAGGTCGGAAGGATTGGTGACGATGCAGGCCGGACCGAGACACGATACCCAGCGGCTGGTCCTGGCGTACGGCGGGTTGGTTCCGCCGAAGGGCACCGGGCGGCGCGCGGCCAGCCACCGGTCGTCTCCCATGAAGCCGGTGTCTTTCAATCCTGCGGGCTGGAAAAGGATGCGCCGCAGATAGTCCGTGTAGGGCTCCCCGGACGCCTTCTCGATGATCATGGCCAACAGGGCGTAACCGTCGTTGGAGTAATCCCACTCCTCGCCGGGCCGGCTCCCGAGGGGGCGAGCGAGGATGCGCGCCCGGAAGGCGTCTCGCGAAAGGTCGGGCTCGGCGGCGTAGAGGCCGTAGTCGTCGCGGATGCCCGAGGTGTGCGCCAACAGGTGGTCGACGGTGACGTCCGCGAAGGCCGCCGGCGCCTCGGGGAAGAAGCGCGTGACGGGATCCGACAGGCTCAGCCGGCCGTCTTGCGCCAGCTTCAGCACCGCCGTGGCCGTGAACTGCTTGGCGAGCGAGGCCGTCTCGAAAACGGAGCGGGTGGTCAGCCCGGGCCCGTAGGCGCGGTTGAGCACGACCTTGCCGTCTCGCGCCGACAGAATGGAAATGCTGTAGCCATAGTCCGAGAACCGTTGGAGCCAGACGTCCATCGCGACGATCGACTGGTCCGCCGGCGCGGGCGTGGCCTTCGCTTCGGCCGCCGTCAACGTCAACACCACGCCGCACAGAACCCGCCAACGCATTACGCTCTCCAATGCTCACGCACGGGACGCTAGACACGCATGGATCATGCGTCTAACGCATGAATTGGCATGGCGACATTCGGATCACGCATAAATCGCCTCGAGCTTCGCCATCTCCAGGCGGCGGTCGCCCTGGCCGATCATGGCGGCTTCGGCCGGGCCGCCCGGGCGCTGGGCGTGGCCCAGCCTCTGTTCAGCACTCTGATCCAGCGTCTCGAAGCGGCCGCGGGGGAAGCCCTGTTCGAGCGGCGCCCGGGAGTTCGGCTCACGAGGGCCGGCGAGTCGCTGCTCCCGCATCTCCGCGCGGCCCTGGGCGAAGCGGGTCGAGGATTCGAGGGGGTCGCGCGGATCAGGCGCGGAGAGGCCGGAATTCTGTCTATCGGTCTGCCCACCTGGCTTCTGGCCACCTTCGTGCCCAAGTCGATCGAGGCCTACCGCGCCCGGCGTCCGGACGTGGCGCTTCGTCTGCACGATGTTTCCAGCGCGCGGCAGCTGCGGATGCTGAAAGCGCGCGAGCTCGACGTCGCTTTCATCCGCGCCTCCGCGGTCGAGGACCCGGAGATCGAGAATGAGATCCTGTTCGCGGAGCCCTTCTGCCTCGTAACGCCTGAAGACCATCGGCTCGCCGGCCGCCCTGTCGGCGTCGCGGACCTGCATGACCAGCCTTATGTCTCGTTTCCGCGCGCCAATGCACCGGCGCTCTATGACCAGATCGATGCGCTGTTCGCGCGCGCCGGCGCGCGCCCGCAAGTCGCTCAGGAAGCGCAGGAATGGGCGACCATCCTGGCCATGGTGCGGATGGGGTTCGGGGTCGCCATCGCCCCTCAGTCATTGCAGCGGCTTTGGCCGCAGGGCCTGAGCTTCGAACCGCTCGCCGATCCCGACGCGGTCTCGCGGGTACACGTGTGCCGCCGGTCGGACGCCGATCCGGCGGCCGCCGAGTTCCTGGCCAGCTTGCGCGCGGAGGCCGCGTTCGCCGTTCAGGCGACCTCGACCCGGTAGCTTTCGATCACGGTGTTGGCGAGCAGGGTCTCGCACATCTTCTTCACCTCGGCCTCGGGGTCGCCGCCTTCGGGAAGGTCGAACTCGATGGTCTTGCCGACGCGGACGTTGGCGACGTCCTTCCAGCCGAGACCGTGCAGGGCGCCCTCAACGGCCTTGCCCTCGACGTCCAGGACGCCGGGCTTGAGGAATACGTGGACCTTGGCCCGGACTTTTTGAGCCGTGCTCAATGCAGGCCTCCCTGAATCACGGTGGGCATGTCCTTCATGATCCCCAGGCGCTTGGCGACCTCGGTGTAGGACTCGATGACATTGCCGAGATCGCGGCGGAAGCGGTCCTTGTCCAGCTTCTCGCTAGTGGCGCTGTCCCACAGGCGGCAGCTATCGGGGCTGATCTCGTCGGCCAGGATGACGCGGCTGAACTCGCCTTCCCAGACGCGGCCGAACTCGATCTTGAAGTCCACCAGGGTGATGCCGACCGCGCCGAACATGCCCGAGAGGAAGTCGTTCACCCGCAGCGTCGTGGCCAAGATGTCGTCGATCTCCTGGGTCGTGGCCCAGTTGAAGGCGGTGACGTGTTCCTCGGTGACCAGCGGATCGCCCAGCTTGTCGTCCTTGTAGTAGAACTCGATGATCGAGCGGGGCAGTGCCTGCCCTTCCGGCAGGCCGAAGCGGGTGGACAGCGAGCCAGCCGCCACGTTACGGCAGACCACCTCGAGCGGGACGATCTCGACTTCCTTGATCAGCTGCTCGCGCAAGTTCAGGCGCTTGATGAAGTGGTTCTGGACGCCGATCCCGTTCAGGCGAGTCATGATGTACTCGCTGATGCGGTTGTTGATCACCCCCTTGCCTTCCAGCACCGCCTTCTTCTGGGCGTTGAAGGCGGTCGCGTCGTCCTTGAAATACTGGATCAGCGTGCCGGGCTCGGGACCCTCGTAAAGGATCTTGGCCTTGCCTTCGTAGATCTTCTTGCGGCGTGCGGTGCTCATGGTCGGGGCTTTCTCCCGGTGAGGGGGCGGACCGGGAACGAAAAAACGCGCGAGCCCAGATTTCGCATCTGGATCGGCGCGCGCTTGCCCCGGAATCGACCTCTCGGAATATGGGGGCGGACTTTAGCGGAACCAATGTTGCGGCGCAAACAGCGCGCGCGTGTCGGCAAGCCGACGCACGAGCCATATTCCACGCGCCGCGAACGCAAGCGCCGTTGCGTTTGCGCAAGGGGGTGGCTAGATCACGGCTCGATTGGAGCGCCCGGCTATGACGACCTTTGACGACCGCGGAAACGCCTTCGAGGGCAAGTTCGCCCTCGACCAGGAGCAGGAATTCAAGGCCACGGCGCGCCGCAACCGCATGCTGGGCCATTGGGCGGCCGAGCGCATGGGCCTCGAAGGCCAGCACCGGGACGACTACGCCAAGGCCGTGATCAAGTCGGATTTCGAGCTGCCGGGCGACGAAGACGTGCTGCGCAAGGTGTTCGGCGACCTGAAGAGCGCCGGCGATTCCGCCACCGAAGGCGACGTCCGCATGAAGATGGACGAACTGCTGGCCCAGGCCCGCGAACAGGTCCGTTCGGGCGAATAGGTGCGCTCCGGGCGCCGCGCCCGGGCGAAAAGCACAAATTTTTCCGACGTATCTCCGTTATCTCTCTTGCATGGAGCTCTGCGGTAGCAGAGGCTTGGCCGTGCGTCCGGGGGGCCTCCCGCGCGCGTTCTTTGTGACGAGGGGAAACCTAATGACCTTTTCGAAAACCGCCGCGCGCTGCGCGGCCGCTCTTGGCGCTGTGCTGGCGCTTTCCAGCATCGCCGCCATCCCGGCCCAGGCCGAGGACCGTCGCGTCCGCATCATCAACGGCACCCGCCACACCATGGTGCGCTTCTATGCGTCGAACTCCAGCCGCACGACCTGGGAAGAGGACATCCTGGGCCAGCGCGTGCTACCGGCCGGCCAGTCGGTGATGATCAACATCGACGACGGCTCGGGCGCCTGCCTGTTCGACTTCAAGGCTGTCTTCGATGACGGCGACGAGCTGACCCGTTCGCAGATCAACGTCTGCCAGATCAGCGAGTACCGCTACACCGAGTAGGTCCAGGCCTTCACGGACAACGGAAAGGGCGCGGCGGACGATCATTCCCGCCGCGCCCGATCCCGGCGCGGATTCACCGCGCAGGAGAAGTCGACGCCCGCCGTGACAATCGGCACGGGTATCGTCGTTATCCGACTTGATTCCAGCGTCACATTACATGATCTTAATGGCGCGTCGGGGGGCCTCCCACGCGCCCGTCAACGTCTGACCAGAGGGGAGAGCCATGAGCTTTACCAAAGTCGCTGCGGCCCTCGGCGCCGCCATTGCCCTGTCCAGCCTCGCTTCGGCTCCGGCCCAGGCCGAGGACCGTCGCGTCCGCATCATCAACGACACGCGCCACACCATGGTGCGCTTCTATGCGTCGAACTCCAGCCGCACGACCTGGGAAGAGGACATCCTGGGCCAGCGCGTGCTACCGGCCGGCCAGTCGGTGATGATCAACATCGACGACGGCTCGGGCGCCTGCCTGTTCGACTTCAAGGCTGTCTTCGATGACGGCGACGAGCTGACCCGTTCGCAGATCAACGTCTGCCAGATCAGCGAGTACCGCTACACCGAGTAGGCAAAAGCCTCAGGACACGAGTTTCGAGGGCCGCTCCGGCAACGGGGCGGCCCTTTGCTTTCCAGTCAGGCCCGCCCGAACACGCGCTGGAAGATCGTGTCGACGTGTTTGGTGTGGTGGCCGATATCGAACAGGGCCTCCAGTTCGCTGTCGGTCAGCGCCGGCCGCACGACCGGGTCGGCCTTGAGGACGTCGATGAAGTTGGCTTCGCCGCGCCAGACTTTCATGGCGTTGGACTGCACCGCCGCATAGGCGTCCTCTCGGCTGACGCCTTTCTGGGTCAGGGCCAGCAGCACGCGCTGGGAGTGCACCAGTCCGCCCAGGCGATCGAGGTTCCTGGCCATGTTTTCGGGATAGACCACCAGCCGCTCGACCACGCCGGCCAGGCGGCGCAGCGCGAAGTCGAGGTGGATGGTGGCGTCCGGCGCGATGCCGCGCTCGACCGAGGAGTGGCTGATGTCCCGCTCATGCCACAGCGCCACGTTCTCCAGCGCCGGGGTGGCGGCGGAGCGGACCAGGCGCGCCAGGCCGGTCAGGTTCTCGGTCAGGATCGGGTTGCGCTTGTGCGGCATGGCCGACGACCCCTTCTGGCCCGGGTCGAACGGCTCCTCTGCCTCCAGCACCTCGGTGCGCTGCAGATGGCGGATCTCGACGGCGAGGCGCTCGACCGAGGACGCGACGACGGCCAGGGCGCAGAAATAGGCCGCGTGGCGGTCGCGCGGGATGACCTGGGTGGAGACCGGCTCGACGGTCAGGCCCATCTTCGCGGCGACGTATTCCTCAACCCGGGGGTCGACCTGGGCGAAGGTGCCCACCGCACCGGAAATGGCGCAGGTGGCGATCTCGGCCCGCGCCGTCACCAGGCGTTGGCGGGCCCGCTGGAACTCGGCGTGAAAGCCGGCCAGCTTGACGCCGAAGGTGGTGGGCTCGGCGTGGATGCCGTGGCTGCGGCCGACGGTCGGCGTCAGCTTGTGCTCGAAGGCGCGGCGCTCCAGCGCCGCCAGCACCAGGTCGACGTCGGCGATCAGCAGGTCGGTGGCGCGGGCCAGCTGGACGGCCAGGCAGGTGTCCAGCACGTCGGATGATGTCATGCCCTGGTGCAGGAAGCGCGCCTCCTGTCCCACGATTTCCGACACGTGGGTCAGGAAGGCGATGACGTCGTGTTTGGTGGTGCGCTCGATCTCGTCGATGCGGTCGGCGTCGAATTGCGCGTCCCTGCCCTTGGTCCAGATGGCCTCGGCGGCGTCCTTGGGAATCGTCCCCAGTTCGGCCATGGCGGTCGCGGCGTGGGCCTCGATCTCGAACCAGATGCGGTAGCGGGTTTCCGGCGTCCACAGGGCGGCGGCTTCGGGGCGGGAATAGCGGGGGATCATGGGCGGGCCTGAGACAACGCGCGCGGCCCAGTGTCAAGCCGAAGCCGTGCTAGGGTGAGGCCATGAAGCTCGTCGCCGTCGCCCTCATCGCCGCCCTCGCCGCTGCCGCATCCGCATCGACCGCGGCTGATGAGCCCAATGACACGACGGCCCAATTCCCCGCCTTGATGACGACCGTGCCGGAGCCGCGCACCGATGGCTTCCACCAGCTGGCCTTCTGTGAGGTGATTGACCGCGAGCGGCGCTGCGGCGAGGACCTGGGCGAGGCTTGGTGCGAGAAGTGGGGCTACGACCACTTCGAGAAGTGGACGACGGCGGAGGGTGGCGACACGGTCCGGTGCCTCGAGGACGACTCCTATTGCCCGCTGGTGACCACGATCACCTGCGCCGGCGTGCCGATCAACGACGACGTTCCCCAGCCCTAGGGATCAGGCCCGCGCGTTGGCCGCCTCGAGGTCGCGCTTTACCGAGCGGCCGGCGTAGAGGTAGTGCAGCCCGGCCCAGGCGTAGAAGACGCCGGCGGTGATGATGATCGCCCACTTCACCCCCTCGAACGAGGACGTCCCGCAGGCGGCGGCCAAGTCGGCGGCGGCGCCCGGCGCGGCCATGCCGCCGGGGCAGGCGCTGGCGAAATCGCCAAGGCTGTGACCGCCGAACGCGCGCGTCGCGAGGTAGTCCGACAACCGCCCGACGAAAACCGGCCCGACCCCGAGACCGATCAGGTTGATGGGCAGGAACAGCAGCGCCGTGGCCGTGGCCCGCATGCGCGGTTCGACCAGGTTGTGGGTCACCGCGAACGTCGGGCCGAGGTAGAGGTACTGCAGCACCAGGGGCGCGATCACGAAGGTGGCGATGCCGACCAGCGTCGATTGCTGAAAGGCGAAAACATAGAGCGGCGCGGCGATCAGGAAGCCGATCCCGGGCACCAGCGGATAGGCGCGGGTCGAGACGCGGCCGACGATGTCGGTGACCAGCCCGCCCAGGAACACGCCGGCCGCCGCCGCCAGCCCGCCGACCACGCCGTAGGCCCCGCCGGCGGTTGCGACGTCCAGCCCGTAGGGACCGCGCAGGAGGAAGGGCACGGCGAAGAAGGCGATGCCGTAACCGGCGAACGACGACAGGGTCGCGCCGATGGCCATATGGCGGAACGACGGCCTGGAGAAGAGCGCCTTGAACACCGCGCCCAGCGAGGGCGCCTTTGAGCCGGCGGCCGCGGGAGGATCCCACGTCCCGCGCTGCGGCTCCTTCAGGGTGGCCTTGGCGATGAGCGCGATCAGCAGGCCGGGCAGGCCGACGATCAGGAAGGCCCAGCGCCAGCCGTATTCCATGGCGATCTTGCCGCCGATCAGCGCCCCGAACAGCGAGCCCAGGGGGATGCCCAGCGAATAGATGCCGAGCGCCGTGGCCCGCGTCTTGGGCGAATAGTAGTCGGAGAGCAGGCTCTGGGCCGACGGCGAGCAGCCGGCTTCGCCGATGCCCACGCCGACGCGCATAAGGAACAGCTGCAGGAAGTTCTGCGCCATGCCACAGGCGGCGGTGAACCCCGACCAAAGCGCCAGCGACACGGTGATGATGTTCACCCGGTTGTAGCGCTCGGCCAGGCGCGCGATCGGAATGCCAAGCGTCGAGTAGAGGATCGCAAACGCGATCCCGGACAGGAGCCCGATCTGGGTGTCGGTGATCTTCAGGTCCGCCTTGATGGCCTGGGCGACGGTGCCGATGATCTGCCGGTCGATGAAATTCGACGTGTAGATCACCACCAGAATCAGCAGCGCATAGGACTTGTAGCCGGTCGAAAAGCCCGGTCCCGAGGGCCGCGACGCCGCCTGATCGCTCATGACTCTTCACTCCCCCGTCGCCCCGTTCTATGCGGGGTCGACGCAAGCTGGCGGGCGCGCCTCGCCAGGGCAAGCGATTTCATCGGGTATCGAAATAGGGGACGGCCATGCAGCTGGTGATCGGGGACTACCACAAGTCGACTTGGTCGCTGCGGCCGTGGCTGGTGCTGCGCCACGCCGGCGCGGAGTTCACCGAGCGGGTGGTGCGGCTGGACCAGCCAGGCACGGCGGCTGAGCTGGCGCCCCTGTCGCCCACGGGCCAGGTGCCGACGCTGCACGTCGAGAACGAGGTGATCTGGGACTCCATGGCCATCGCCGTCTGGGCCGCCGAGACCTATCCGGAAGCGAAGATGTGGCCTGCCGCCGCCCACGCGCGCTGGCTGGCCCGCTCCGCCGCCTGCGAGATGCACTCGGGATTTGCGTCGCTGCGCAAGCAGTGCCCGATGAACCTGCACCTGACGACCGTGATCGAGCCCTCGCCCGAGACCTCGAAGGACCTGCGTCGGCTGGTCACCCTGTGGCGCGAACTTCGCGCCCGCTTCGGCCAGGACGGGCCCTATCTGCTCGGCGCCTGGTCGATGCCCGACGCCTTCTTCACCCCGGTCGCCACGCGCGTGCGCAGCTATGGCCTCGACCTCTCGGCGCACGGCGACGAGGACGGCGTCGGCCAGGCCTATTGCGACGCCCTGCTGGCCCATCCCGACTTCCTGGAGTGGGAGCGCCGGGCGATGGCGGAACCGGCCGACTGACTGTGGTAAGCTTGGCCATGCGCAACTTCCTGGCCCTGACCGCCGCCCTCGTCATCTCCGCCCCGGCCTGCGCGAAGGAGCCGGTCGCGACCGGCGGCGTGGACATGGCGACGGCGCAAAGGATCGAGCGGATCGTCCACCTGCCGGGCGGTTCCAAGGCGATGTCCCACTACGCGCGGTTTTACTTCAAGGACCAGTACACGCCGGCGGGCATGGTAAGCGGCTGGTACGTCATCGCCGACAATCCGCCGTTCGACACCTGGCCCAAGGCCGGCATCCATCTGGAAAAGCCCAACGTCAGCATGGCCGACGGCGGCTGCTACGCGATTAGCCTGACCTATGACCCGGCCAGGGACGAGGTCACGTCGATCCACTGCAACGGCTACGCCTAAGGTCACGGCCCGGGCCGAAACCAGCCCATAAACCGCCACGCTTGGCGCTGAACGTCCCGTCGCTTCAGGGGACAGTCCAATGAAACGCTTCGCCATCCTGGCCGCGGCGCTAGCCCTTACGGCGCCCAGCGCCGGCTGGGCCCGGCCCGGGCCCGACGAGACGCTGGCCGGCCGCGCCCTGGCCGAAGCCGCCGACCTCTGCGGCGGCGGCAAGGCGCTTTGGAAGGTGACCCTGTGCGGGCCGATGCTGATCGCCGATCCGGGCACGCGCACGGTGGTCGCCAACCGCGCCGGTCCGGGTCTGACCGCCGAGGGCTCGGTCTTCATCGGGACCCTGCCGCCCGACGTTCCCATCGCCAACACGGCCGTCGACTGGAACGGAACGCGCTGGACCATGGTCATGGCCGGCGCGCTCGGCGGCGATGCCTACGACCGCGCCGCCCTGATGATGCACGAGGCTTTTCACCGAGCGCAGGCCAAGCTGGGCTTCCCCCTGCGCTCGCCCGACGTGCCCTATCTGGCGACGACCATGGGCCGCTCGATGCTGCGACTGGAGTGGCGCGCGCTGGCCTCGGCCCTGACCGCCGAGGACGAGGCCTTGCGGCTGCGCGCCGTCGCCGACGCGCTGGCCTTTCGCCAGTTCCGCCGCTGGACGGAGGAGGGGGCCGAGAACGAGCGCCAGCTCGAGATGAGCGAGGGGCTGGCCGAATACACCGGCCAGAAGCTGAGCGGCCGCCCTGAGCTGGAAGCCTACCTGGCCGCCAAGCTGGCGACGATGGAGAAGGGCGACAGCTTCTCGCGCTCCTTCGCCTACGGGACCGGCCCGGCCTACGGTCTGCTGCTGGACCGCTACGCCCCGCACTGGCGCGAGCGGCTGAAGGCGTCCGACGACCTCGGGACTCTGCTCGAGCGGGCGTTGGGCGCGCGCCGCCTCGGCGGCCACGTCGACATCACCGCCGCCGAGCTGCGTTACGGCGGCGAAGCAGTGTTCGCCGAAGAGCATCAGCTGCAGGTCACGCGCGAACAGGCGGAGGCGACCTGGAAGGCGGCGCTGGTCGACGGGCCGGTGCTGCGCCTGCCCTTTGCGCAGATGAATTTCACCTTCGACCCCAACAAGGTCTTCCCGTTGCCCGGCAGGGGCACGGTCTATCCGACCGCGCGCATCAGCGACGCCTGGGGCGTGCTTGACGTGGGCGGCGGCGGGGCGCTGATCGACCCCAACTTCGGCGGCGTGACGGTGGCGGCGCCGGCGGCGGGAACGACGTCGGGCCCGGGCTGGCGGCTGGAACTCGCCCCCGGCTGGCGGCTGGTCCCCGGACCACGGCCCGGGGACTTCACCGTCGAAAAGGCCTCCTGACCGGTCAGTTGGCCAGCTCGCTCCACTGGTCGAGCAGGGTCTTCATGGCCGGGTCCGAGCCGTACTTGGCCTTCAGGCCGGGCAGGGCCGCCTTCAGCGGTCCGCAGCTGGCGGCGATCCCGTCCTCAATCTGCTTCTTGCGGTCGGCGTCGTAGGGCTCCTCGCCGGCCCAGTGCTCGCACATTTCGAAATTTGCGGCGGCAGCCTGCATGTCGGCGGGCAGCGCCGGGGCGGCGGCCGGGGTCGCGGCCGCCGGGGCGGCCGGTTCGGCGGCCGGCGCGGGCGCGGCGGCGGGTTCGGTCGGCGTGGCCGGTTCGCTGGCGGGCTTGCTGCACGCCGCTAGCGTCAGCGCGGCGGCGGCGACGGCGAGGCCGCCCGTGATAAGTCTGGTCATCGAAGTCATCCCCTGGGCCAGGCGCGCCATCGCGCCAAGCGTCACCGTCAGGTTGAACGCTGTTCTTTCGTCAGTCCAGCGCCAAGCCCGCCCGATCAGATCAACCCCAGGCTCCTGAAGCTGGCGACGCCGTCACGGCCGACGACCAAGTGGTCGTGGACGGCCACCTTGAGGATGCGACCGGCCTCCATGACCTGGCGGGTCATGTCGATGTCAGCCTGGCTGGGCGTCGGATCGCCGGAAGGGTGGTTGTGCACCAGGATGATGGCGCTGGCGGCCAGTTCCAGCGCACGCTTGATCACCTCGCGCGGATAGACCGGCGCGTGGTCGACGGTGCCGTGGCCCATGACCTCGTCGGCGATGAGCTGGTTCTTCTTGTCGAGGAACAGTACCCGGAACTGCTCGCGGCTCTCGTGCTGCAGGGCCACGCGCACATAGTCCAGCAGCGCGGTCCAGGACGAGATCACGGTGCGCTTGCGGACCGGGTCGGCAACGATGCGGCGCGACAGTTCGTGCAGCGCCATCAGGTCGAGCGCGGTCTCCTGCCCCAGCCCCTTGGACCGGCCCCGCGAGTCCTCGGCCTTTACCGAGGTCAGGTCGGGCAAGGCCGCGCCCGCCACCGCGCTCAGCGATCCGAAGCGGGTCAGGAGCGCCTTGGCGATCGGCTTCACATCGCCCTGCGGCTGGCTGCGGAACAGAAACAGCTCCAGGAGTTCGTAGTCCGGCAGCGCCGCCAGCCCGCCCTTCAGCGCCCGCTCGCGCAGCCGTTCGCGGTGGCCGACATGGTGCGGCTGCGCCTTCAGCGGCGGAGGAAACAACGACCCGTCGTGCACGCCGACCTCCCGTGCGTGTTCCATCTTTGTTCTAACGCGATTTTCTTCCCGTCGGCAACCCCTCGGATAGCGCTGTTCGCGGGGGCGGTTGGGCCGCTTGCCCGGTTCGCACAAAAGCGAGACAGTGCCGACACAGAGTGAGGTTTCCCTGTGTGGCGTCTCGTAATCGTGCTGGCTGCGCTGCTGGCGATGCAGGCCGGTTCCGCCGCCGCCGACCTCCATGGCCCGTACATGGTGTTCTTCGAGAGAGGGCAGGATCGGCTTACCCCGGAGGCCGAGGCGACGCTTCGTTCGGCGGCGCAGGATTACAAGGCTCGGGACGACGCTGCCCGGGTCGAGATCGCCGGCAACACCGACCGCGTCGGCAGCGACGCGTCCAACCTCGAGCTCTCACGACGGCGCGCCGTACGGGTCGGCGAATTCCTCGCCTCGGTCGGCATTAATCCCGATGTGATCATTGCGGAGGGCTATGGGGAAACGCGGCCGCTGAGAGTCACGGATGACGAGGTCGCGGAGCCGGCGAACGATCGGGTCGAGATCAGCTTCAACCCTCCACCCGCCCGATAAGGCGGGTTGCTCGCCGGTCGTCAGGGCAAATTCACGACCCGCGCGGCAGCACCGTCAGCACACGCGCGATGAAGGTGTGGAACTCCTCCATGTAGTTGCGCAGGAACGCCTCGGTCGAGGGCACGGTGACGTCGCCGTCGTCGGTGATCATGCCGGGCGTGAACTGGATGTAGGCCTCGATCGAGTTCATCTGCGGCGAGTTGCAGAAGGCCAGCACGCTGCGCAGGCTCTGCTGGGCGATGGCCGTGCCGATGGCGCCCGGCGAAGTCCCGATGATCGCCGAGGGCTTGCGTGCAAAGGCGTTGGTCCCGTACGGCCGGCTGGCCCAGTCGATGGCGTTCTTGAGGCCGCCGGGAATGGAGCGGTTGTACTCCGGCGTCACGAACAGCACCGCGTCGGATTCGACGATCGACTGCTTGAAGTCGCGCGCGACCTGCGGGTAGTCGGCGTCGTAGTCGTAGCTGTAGAGCGGCAGGTCGCGGAACGACACTTCGTGGAATTCGAGGTTCTCGGGCGCCAGCTTGATGAGCGCCTTGGCCAGTTTGCGGTTGATCGATCCCGTGGCCAGGCTGCCGACGAGATAGGCCACTTCATATTTGATCATGGGAGCAGTCCTCGCGGACGGCGGTTCGCCGTCCTCAAAGGATAACTGCCTTCACCGATAGTCGTTCGGCGGCGCCTAGAATTTAGGGCGGAACAGGCCCGCTGGGCTGGCGGTGAACAGCTCCACGCCGGTGGGGGTGACTCCGACCGAGTGTTCGCACTGGGCCGACAGCGACTTGTCGCGGGTGACCGCCGTCCAGCCGTCGTTCAGCACCTTCACCTGCGGCTTGCCCAGGTTCACCATCGGCTCGACGGTGAAGAACATGCCTTCCTTCAGCTTGGGCCCCGTGCCCGGGCGGCCGAAGTGCAGCACGTTGGGACTGTCGTGGAAGACCTGGCCCACGCCGTGGCCGCAGAAGTCGCGCACGATCGTGCAGCGGGCGGCTTCGGCCACCTTCTGGATGGCGGCGCCGATGTCGCCGAAGGTATTGCCGGGCTTGATCTGCGCCAGGCCGGCCTCGAGCGCGTCGTAGGTGACCTCGACCAGCCGCCTCGCCCGCGCGTTGACCTCGCCGACGGCGTACATGCGGCTGGTGTCGCCGTGCCAGCCGCCGACGATGGCGGTGACGTCGATGTTGGCGATATCGCCCTCGCGCAGCACCTTGTCGCCGGGGATGCCGTGGCAGACCACGTGGTTGGGCGAGATGCAGGTCGTCTTGCCGTAGCCCTTGTAGAACAGGCAGGCGGGCAGCCCGCCGTGATCGAGGATGTACTCGCGCGCCAGGTCGTCGAGGAAGCCCGTCTGCACGCCTGGCGTCACATGCTCGGTCAGCATGTCGAGGCAGCCGGCGGCGACTGTACCGGCCGCGCGCATGCCCTCGAACGCTTCCGCGTCGTGCAGCTTGATGTCGTTGGTGCGGATGGGAACGTCCCAGTCCGCGTCGATCGGTTCGAAGGTCATGGGTCGACTATATAGGCGAGGAACGCGGCCAGCGCATTAACGCGGAGAACCCGCGGCCAGCTTGAGCATTGAGAAGGGGGTGACGCCAACTCGCCCGATTGGTGTAGGGTCGGCCGAACGACGGTATGCCGCCATCCCGAGCGGCTCAGACGAGGACGAACCATGAGCTTTCTGGACACCCTGAAGGCCTCTGTGGCCAAGGACGGCGAGGCGCGCAAGAACGTGGAGGCCGTGCTGGCCGTGATCGGCGACAAGGCCAAGGGCGGGGCGAAGGGCCTTGGCGACCTGGTCAACCGGCTGAAGGACAGCGAGATCGCCGAGAACGTCTCGACCTGGGTCTCGACCAACGCCAACAAGCTGCCCTCGGGCGAGCAGATCCAGCGCGTGCTCGGCCCCGAGCGCATCGGCAAGGTGGCCAAGAACCTGGGCGTCAGCGGCAAGGAGGCCGCCGACCGCGTGGCCAAGGCGCTGCCGGCCGTGATCGACAACATCAGTCCCACAGGCCGCCTGCCCGAGAACCTCGACCACATCGGCAAGGAACTCGGCGCCATGATGAAGGACCCGAAGAACCGCGCCATCGCCGGCGTGGCCGCCATCGGAGTCGTGGGCGCCGCGGCGGGCGCGGTGCTGGCGGCGCGAGCCAAGGCTGCGAAGGGCAAGGCCGCCGCCAAGCCCGCCGCGAAACCCAAGGCAGCCGCCAAGCCGAAGGCCGCCGCCAAGCCCGCGGCAAAGAAGCCCGCCGCCAAGAAACCGGCGGCCAAACCTGCCGCCAAACCCAAGGCGCCACCGAAGAAGTAGCCGTGTGACGGGCGCATGAAGCCTCCCGGCCAGGAGTCCGTGGCCGAATTGATGCCCGACACCTGGTCGTGGATGGACGATGAGGCCGGCGCGATCTCGGCCCTGCTCGCCACGTCCGGCAGCGTCGAGCTGGCCGTCGCCTACAGCTTCATCTTCTGGCCGCGCTTCGTGGTCATCGACGGCCACGTGCTGCGCGCCCACACCGACCCGGACAGCGTTCGCACGTGGTCTGAGCACCTCGGCGGCGACGCGTCCAAGGTGGAGGGCATGCTCAACCACGTCCACCTGAAAGACCTGCACCAGCACAACGGCGAACCCAACGAGCTTCAACTCCGCTACTTCGGACGGCTGCTTGCCGAGATCCATCGCGTGAAGCTGGCTCGAGACTTTCCCGACCAGCGGTTCGAGGTGGACTTCAACGACGAGCCTGGGCTGAACCTGATCGACTACCAGTTCACCTTCTGGCGGGTGCGGGACTAGCTCGCCCGCCGCCAGCGCATCGCTCGGTCGATGACGATCCGCTCTGGACTGAGCGCGCAGCCCACCACCAGCACCTCCACGCCCTTCGACGCGGCTTCCCGCAACGCCGGGCCGTAGGCCTTGTCTATGTCGTCGGCGGTGTCGAACTCGGTGACGCCGGTAGCCTGCACCACGAACAGCATCACCGCCCGCTCACCGGCCTCGACGCGGCGTTCCAGCGCCTTCAGGTGCTTCACGCCGCGCACGGTGTTGCAGTCGGGGAATTCGGCCAGGCCGGGCTCGCGCAGGAAATGGCTGTTCTTCACCTCGACCCAGCAACGCGCGCGGTCCGGGCTGTCAAGCAGGATGTCGATGCGGCTGTCGCCGTCGTAGGGCACCTCGCGGCGCAGGCTGGCGTAGTCCGCCAGTTGCGGGATCGCGCGCGCCGCGATGGCCTCGGCGGCCAGTCGGTTGGGGTTCATGGTGTTGACGCCAACGAGGCCCGAGCCGTTGTCGACCAGCTCCAGCGTCGTCGCCAGTTTGCGTTTGGGATCGCTCGAGCGCGACAGCCACACCGGCATCCCCGGGTCCTTCAACCCCAGCATGGCGCCGGGGTTGGGGCAGTGGGCGGTGACGTGGCTGCCGTCATCCAGCCGCACGTCGGCGAAGAACCGCTTGTATCGGTTCAGCAACGTCCCGCGTTCGAGGGGGGAGGCGAAATCCATGGCCGGACCGAACAAAAAGGCGGCGGATCCTGCGACCCGCCGCCTTTCATCTAGTCGCTCTCGCGATCGCCTAGAAGGCCGCGACGCGCTTGGCGTTGTTACCGCCGCCGCTGCGCTTGCGGGGACGGCGGCGCTTCTTGGCGGCGCCTTCGGCCTCGGGCTTCACGATCGTTTCCGCCATGGGCGAGCGATCGCCCTTCAGCGGGTCGTAGTTGGAACGGCCCGCGCGGCTGCGGTCGGCGAGCGTGCGCTCGCTGAAGTGGCCGCGTTCGCCGTGCGGATTGCGGTCCGAGCGGTCGCCTGCGTGGACCCGGTCGCGCTTGAAGCGACCGCCGCCGCCGAAGCCGCCGCCCTTGCCGCCGCGCTCGTGGCGCGGGCCGCGGGCCGGCCGGTCGTCGTTGACACGGTCAGGCGTCGAGGCCTTGCGGCCCGGGTTGGTCGCCATGATGGCGGCGTCCATGGCGCCCAGCGCCTTGTCGTTGCGGCGGTCCCAGCTGGGAATGCGCTGGCGGGTGACCTTCTCGATGGCCTTGAGCAGGTTGCGCTCGTCGTCCGCCACGAAGGCCACGGCCACGCCCGAGGCGCCGGCGCGCGCGGTGCGGCCGATGCGGTGGACGTAGGCTTCCGGCACGTAGGGCAGGTCGAAGTTCACGACGTGCGTCACGCCGTCGACGTCGATGCCGCGCGCGGCGATGTCGGTGGCGACCAGCGCGCGAACGCGGCCGTCCTTGAACGCGGCGAGCGCACGCTCGCGCTGGCCCTGGCTCTTGTTGCCGTGGATGGCTGCGGCTTCGACGCCGCCGGCTTCCAGATAGGCCGCGACCTTGTCCGCCCCGTGCTTGGTGCGGGTGAAGATCAGCGTGCGGGTCCAGGTCGGATCCGAGAACAGCTCCGACAGCAGGGCGCGCTTGCGGGCGGTTTCGACGAACAGGATCTGCTGCTTGATCTTCTCGACCGTGGTGGCCTGCGGGGTCACCTCGACGCGCGAAGGGTTGTTCAGCAAGTCGGCCGCCAGCTTGGCGATCTCGGTCGGCATGGTGGCCGAGAAGAACAGGTTCTGGCGGCGGTGCGGCAGCTTGGAGGCGACCTGGCGGATCGGCTTGAAGAAGCCGAGGTCCAGCATCTGGTCGGCCTCGTCGAGCACGAAGTACTCGGTGGCGGAAAGGTCGATGACCTTCTCGCCCATGTGGTCGAGCAGGCGGCCCGGGGTGGCGACGAGCACGTCGACGCCCGGCGCCATGGCCTTGACCTGCGGGCCGTACTTCACGCCGCCGAACACGACGGCGACGCTCATGCCGAGGTTCTTGCCGTAGGCGCGGAAGCTCTCGGCGATCTGGGTGGCCAGTTCGCGCGTCGGCGACAGCACCAGCACGCGGCAGCCGCGGCGGATGGCCTGCTTACGGTCGGCGGCGAGGCGGTGAAGGATCGGCAGCGCGAAGGCGGCCGTCTTGCCGGTGCCGGTCTGGGCGATGCCCAGCAGGTCCGTGCCCTTCATGACCAGCGGGATCGCCTGGGCCTGGATGGGGGTGGGGGTCTCGTAGCCTTCGGTCGCCAGCGCCTGCAGCAGGGGCTTGGCCAGGCCGAGATCGGTAAAGGTGGTCTTGGTCAAAACAATCGTCTTTCAAAGGGCGACTGCGCGCAGGGGCTCATGCAGCCGCGCGCGGTCGTCTCCCGGTTCGGGGAGAGAAGCTTGGAGCCGCCCCGCGTGAAACGAGCGGCCGATGATTCCGTGAGAATTGGGCTCTACGACAGGCGGATCGACGGATCGTTTGTCGACCCTCACGCGCTGGAGCGCCCAAGGGCTGCGGTGTGCAGCAAGGCCTATGTAGCGGCCAGGCCCTTGAAAGTCAAGAAAATGCTGCAGCTGCGAAGAAGCGCTACCGCCCGAGCGCCTTCGCCATCACCGCGATCCCAGCGGTCATCATCTGCTCGAAGGTCGTCGCGGCGGGGGCGGGGAGGACGTCGGCGATCCAGGTGACCCGGCTCTTGCCGCCGTCGGCGGCGTGCACGGTGAAAGCGCCGTTGTGGTGGGTGAGGTCGGGGTTGCCGACCACCGACCAGGCGAGGCGGCGGTGGGCGTCGTCCCGGCCGGTCATGATCTCCTTCACCACCGCGCCGTTGGCGAAGGTGACGACGCGATCCTCGCCGTCCAGCACCGAGGAGGCGACGAAGCCTGGCGCCATGCGGGCCGGTCCGTGCTCCCAGTCGCGGATGACCTCCCAGAGCTCGTCGGGGGCGCGGTCGATCACGGTCTCCACATGCACGGTGGCCATGGCGGTATCCTCTAGCGTTTGGGGGCGGCGGCCAGCCCGAAGGACGGGTCGTCGTCGAACAGGGTCGGGCCGGCGCCGGTGCGGGCGCGCTCGATGGTCAGCATCTTCAGCTTGGTCTCGACCCCGCCGTTGGCGGAGAAGCCCCCGACCTTGCCGTCCGAGCCCAGCACACGGTGGCAGGGCACGATGATGGGGAAGGGGTTGCGCCCCAACGCCTGGCCCACCCCGCGCGCCAGCGCCAGATCGCCAAGCCGCCTGGCGATGTCGCCGTAGCTCAACGTCTCGCCCGGCGGGATGGCGCGGCAGATTTCGAGCACGCTGCGATCGAAGGCCGGGACCCCGGACCAGTCCAGCGGGATGTCGGTCAGGTCGTCCTTCGCCCCCTCCATCAGCCGGGCGATACGGTCCATGGCGCGCTGCACGTCGTGCGGCGGCTCGCGCTCGGCGGCGCCGGGGTGCTTGCGGAGGATCCGCTGGCGGCAGCGGTCGGCGGTTCCCTCGGCCAGCCAGGCGCGGCTGATGCCGTGGTCGCCCCAGCCCACGGCGCAGGGTCCAACGGCGGTGTCGAAGATGGCGAAGGCGAGCGACATGAGGGCACTCTATCGCGCGAGTCCGCCCCGCGCGCACCGCTTCTTGCGCTCATCAACCCCATATCCTCGACGCCCGTCGAAGGACGCTTGCGGGCGGCCCCGGGCCCCCATACGGTCCGCGCCGTTTCTGGAGGCCCATGTCCGTGAAATTGTCCGTCTTCCGCGCGCTCGCCGTTTCCGCCGTCGCCCTCGCCACCGCGCTCACCGCCGCGGCCCCCACCGCCGCCGCCCCGCGCCGCAAGCCGGCCGCGGTGCGGACCCTGCCCTACGTCGAGACCGCCATGCAGCTGCGCGACAAGGCGCTCCACGACGACACCGCCTGGAACCTGGTGGAAGAGCTGACCACGCGCTTCGGCCCCCGCCCGGCCGGTCAGGATTCCGAACGCCGCGCCGCCCTCTGGGGCGCCGAGCGGCTCAAGGCCATGGGCTTCACCAATGTGAAGGTCGAGACCTTCCCGCTGGTCCCGTGGGTGCGCGTCTCCGAGTCGGGCGAGATCGTCGGCCAGTTCCCGCAGCCGCTGGCCGTGCACATGCTGGGCGGATCCAACTCGACGCCGCCGGGCGGCATCGAGGCCGACGCGGTTCTCTTCGAGACCTATCAGGACCTGAAGGACGCTCCGGCCGGTTCGCTGAACGGCAAGATCGCGGTGGTGCTGCAGGCTATCGTGCGCACCCAGGACGGCTCGGGCTACGGCTTCGCCAACTCGATCCGCAGCGGCGGGCCGGAGGTCGCCCAGTCCAAGGGCGCCGTCGCCTTCGTCATGCGCACGCTCGGCACCGACGACCACCGGCTGGTGAACACCGGCTCGACCAAGCGCACGCCGACGATGATCCCGTCCTTCGCCGTCTCGCCGCCCGACGCCGCCCAGATGCGCCGCGTCGCCCGCCTGGGCCAGCTGCGCCTCAAGCTGAACGGCCAGTCGATGGTCCCCGCTAACGGCCAGTCGCAGAACGTCATCGCCGAAATCCGCGGTCGCGAGCGCCCCGACGAGATCATCGCCGTCGGCGGCCACCTGGACAGCTGGGACCGCGGCACCGGCGCCATCGACGACGCCGCCGGCATCGCCATCACCACCGCGGCGGTGAAGCTGATCGCCGAGCTGCCGATCCGGCCCAAACGCACCCTCCGCGTCGTCTGGTTCGGCTCCGAAGAGCTCAGCCAGCCCGACCCGACGCCGGGCCTGCAGGGCGGACGCCACTACGGCGCAGACCACGCGGCCGAAGCGCCGATGCACATCGCCGCCTCGGAGAGCGATTTCGGCGCAGGTCACATCTGGAAGCTGGGCCTGCCGGCCGGCTGGCAGAACGGCGCCTTCCAGCGCGAGCTGATGCGTGTGCTGGCGCCTATCGGCGTCACCTTCGACCAGGAAGCATCCACCGCCGGCGGCGACTTCACGCCCATGGGCCAGCAGGGCGTCCCCGGCTGGGACTTCAGCCAGGACGGCTCCAAATACTTCGATGTCCACCACACGCCCGACGATACGCTCGAGCGCATCGATCCCAGGGAGCTGAGCCAGAACGTCGCCGCCTGGGCCGCCATCCTGTGGATGATCGCCGACAGTGACGTCGACTTCCGCAAACCGGCTCCGGACTACGTCGCGCCGGCGGCGAAATAGCAGCGCTATCCGAGCTTGCCAGCGGCGGCGGCGCACGGCACGGTCAAGGTCTGACCTCGGCTGGGGAGCCCCGCAATGACCGACGACCACCAGACGCCGCCGCCCGCCTACGCCGCCGCGCCCGCCCACCAGAGCAACGGCATGGCGATCGCCTCGCTGGTGCTCGGCATCCTGGCGCTGCTGATGTCCCTGATCCCCTTCATCGGGGTGATCGCCTGGATTCTCGCCCCGCTCGGGCTGATCTTCGGGTTCATCGCCATTGGCAAGCCGTCCGGCAAGGGCATGGCCATCGGCGGGCTGATCACCTCGGGCCTCGGGCTGCTGATCTGCATCGGCTGGGTGACCTTCCTCAGCGCGGTCGTCAGCCAGGCGCAGCGTGAGGGCGTGTTCGAGAACATGCCGACCTCCAGCGCCAACATCGACACCAACGGCGACACCACCACCATCACCACGCCGGAATCGACCACCACGGTCACCACCACACCCAACGACGGGGCCGCGCCGGCCGGCGATGATACGGGCGGCCAGGACGGCTCCGGCGACGCCGGCGCCTCCAGCCACAGCGGCGACGCGCCGCCCTCGAACTAGCGCCTGCGGCCGCGTCGGGGTTTGACCCGGCGCGGCCGACAGCCTAGGCGATCTGCCGTTGCGGACGTGGCGGAACTGGTAGACGCAACGGACTTAAAATCCGTCGCCCGAAAGGGAGTGTGGGTTCGACTCCCACCGTCCGCACCAACCTGAACGCCGCGCCTTGCGCCCATCGAACAGCGTCCCTTCAGCGCTTTCCGAGAGCTTTGCTGAAAGCCTTTCTCAGATCGTCGATGACGAACGGTTTGCCCACGGTCGGGGTCCCTTCGAAACCTTCGAGGGCGGCGGCGGAGCCGTAGCCGCTGGCGAAAACAATGGGTACGCCACGCTCGCGAAGCTTCAGCGCCACGGGGCGCACTGTTTCTCCCGCCAGGTTCACGTCCAGCAGGGCGAGATCGTAGTGACCGCGATCCGCCATCTCGACCCCTTGCGGGACTCGCCAGGCGAAGTCGGCTGTGCAGCCCAGTTCGTTCAACATGTCCTCGATCATGAAAGCGACCATGCTCTCATCCTCGACCGCGAGGACGTGCAGACCCGAAAAATCCACCCCCCAACTCCTTACGCGGTTTGCTACTGCATAGGCATGGCGAGCCGGCACACCAAGCCCTCGGGCCTGTATTCGACGCTCGCTTCACCGCCAAGTTCACGCGTCACGCTGCGTTCGATCAACTGGGTACCGAACCCTGTTCGTTTGGGGACGTCCACCGGCGGCCCGCCGATCTCCTCCCATACGATGCGCAGCGACGGCCTTTCCAGGTCGGTCTCGACGCCCCAGGTCACGGCCACCCGTCCATCAGCGTTCGACAGGGCGCCGTATTTCGAGGCGTTGGTGGCCAGTTCGTGCAGAACCATGCCGAGGGAGAGAACCCCGGTGGGCCTCAGCATCGCCTCGGACCCCTTGAGGGCAACCCGGCTGTTCCCGAATGGGGTGAAGGCCGCCTGCATGACGTCCATGATGGACGCTCCTTCCCAGCGGCTGTGGGTGAGCAAGTCGTGGGCTCGGCTCAGGGCGGCCAGCCGGCCCTCGAAGGCCTTGCGGAAGGCCTGGGGCTCGGCGGCGGACTTGATAGTCTGGGCGGCGATCGACTGGACCGTCGCCAGTGTGTTCTTCACCCGGTGGTTCAACTCGTCGATGAGCAGCTTCTGCCGTTCCTCGGAGCGCTTGCGTTCGGTGATGTCGACCAGGATGTTCACCGCCCCGACCAGCTGGCCGTTCGGGTCGAACAAGGGCGACGCATAAGGCATGAACGGCACTCTCGAGCCGTCCGGCCGTTCGGCGATCGCTTCCAGCTCCCCGAGGATCGCACGTTTCTCGCGGATCGCCATCGCCATCGGACATTGGTCGTGCGGCAGGAACGTTCCGTCGGGCCAATAGAGTTTCCAGGTGACGCACCAGCTGTCGTCCCCCAGTGTCGGCTTGCGCCCGGCGAGGGTCGCGGCGGCCTCGTTGAAGAAGGTGATGCGTCCCTCGGCGTCGGTCGTGTAGACCGCCATCGGCATCGCCTGCAGAAGCTCGCGGTGCAGCCGTTCGCTCTGTTCGAGCAGGCGCGCGCTGCGCTTCTCATCGGTGACGTCGCGAACCACCCTGACGCCGAACCGGAAGCTTCCGTTTTCGTCGCGTACGGCGGAGCCGGAAATCTCAACGTCGATGACGCGGCCGTCCTTGCGGAGGTATCGCTTCTCGATCGAGTACCGATCGACCTCGCCCGAGCGTTGCCGGGCGTACAGTTCCTCGGAGCGGTCGCGGTCGTCGGGCAGGGTCAGGTCGGCGAAGCGCATGCTGAGCAGTTCGTCGCGGCTGTAGCCAGTCAGGTCGACGAAGGCGTCGTTGACGCGCATGTGCCGGCCGCTGGCGTCGGTCTCGGTGATGCCCACGGCGGCGTTTGCGTAGGTCGCCGCCAAGCGCTCCTCGGCCTCCCGACGCGCGCGCGCCGCGACCCGTTGCTCCGTCACGTCGACGGTGAAACAGCGCGTGCTGAGGAAATTCCCCTCCAGGAAGCGGGCGTTCGAGGTGATCAGGACTTCCTTGATCGAGCCGTCTCGAGCGCGCAGGCGGGCAGGCTGCTTGTCGAGTCCCTGCCCGCAGGACAGGCGGGTAAGGATGTCGGCGATGACCGGCTGGTCGACGTGGAAATCGGCGATATTCCGACCGATGTATTCGTCCGGGGCATAGCCCAGCAGATCCAGTTCGGCCCGGTTGGCGCGGACGATGACGCCTTCGTTGTTGACGATATGCAGTCCGACCGCGCTGTTTTCGAAGAAATCTTCGAGGTCCTGCCGGCTCTCGCGAATCTCGCTTTCGATGCGGTGCCGGTCGGTGATGTCGATGAAGCTGCTTATCGCGCCGCGGACCCTTCCGCTCTTGTCCGTCAAGGGATCGACGTTGACGAGCAAGATACGCCGCTCGCCGTCCGGCCGTTCGATCTGGACCTGCGCGTCGCGCACGGGCTCGCCGGTCTTTAGCGCGCGGCCGATGGGCGTGTCTGGAAGGCTGAGGGGCTTGCCGGCCATGTCGAAGGCCGCGACCGAGCCGCAGTGAAGATCGGAGGGGTCGTCGATCCGGGGAGCACGGCCCCAGAGATCGGCCGCGCGACTGTTGTAGCGGAGAATGCGGCCGTTCAGGTCGACCACATAGATCGCGTCCGGGATCGCCTCGAGCGCCAGCGGCGACATGCCGACGACGGCCTCGAAGGCAGAGTTGTCCTGCAACGCTATCGACGGCTTCAGGTCCATGGACCCCCCGATCTTCGCCCAACAGGCGAGGCGAAGCGCGCAGAGGGCGCACGACGCCGGGTTATCAACGCCGGCCACCCGGACTCGGTTGCATCGTGTCAGCAAAACTCCGCACAAATCGCTCCGCAGCTCTCGGAAGGCCGCCCTCCCGGCCTATCCTTTCGCCCTCGCCACGTACTCGTCCACTACCCGGCCCAGCACGGTCATTGGGACGTTGCCGCCGCCCACCACCGCATCGTTGAAGGCGCGGAAGTCGTAGCGGTCGCCGAGCGCGGCCTTCGCCTTGTCGCGCAGCCGGTTGATGGTGCTGTGGCCGACCTTGTAGCCGCACGCCTGGCCGGGCCAGCTGCAGTAGCGGTCGACCTCGCTCCCGACCTCTTCCGGGTTCGAGCCGTTCTCGCGCACGAAGAAGTCGACGCCCTGCTGGCGGGTCCAGCGCTTGGCGTGCAGGCCGGTGTCGACCACGAGGCGGCAGGCCCGGAAGGCCAACGACTGCAGGTAGCCCAGCCGCCCCACGGGGAAATCGTCGTAGACGCCGAGTTCGTCGGCGATCTGCTGGGCATATAGCGCCCAGCCCTCGGAATAGGCGTTGAAGGCCAGGGTCGAGCGCAGCAGCGACTGGCGGAAGGTGTACTCGCCCTGCCAGACATGGCCGGGAATGGCCTCGTGATAGGTCAGGTCTGCGAGGTCGAATTTCGTATGCAGCGCGGGCGTGCGCAGGTTGATCCAGAAGTGGCCCGGCTCCTTCCCGTCGATCGTGCCGGGGCCGCCGTAGGCGCCGGGCGAGGAGGCCTCCACGTCCGGCGAGATGCGCACCACCTCGAGATAGCCGCGCACCGGATGGCCGAAGGCTCGGGGCAGGCGGCTGCGGATGTCGGCCAGGCGGTCTTGGATGAAGGCCATGATCTCTGCGCGGCCCTTGTCGCCGGCCGAGAACTGGTAGCGCGGGTCCTTGCCCAGCGCGGTCATGCGGGCCCCGACGCTCCCCTCGGTGTAGCCGATGGAGCGCAGAATCGGCTCCATGCGCGCATGCAGCGCATGCAGTTCGTCGAGGCCCATCTGGTGGACCTCTTCGGGCGTCATGGCCGTGGTGGTGCCGGCCCGCAGCGCCCAGGCGTAGTAGGCCTCGCCCTGCGGCAGGCTCCAGACGCCCGCCTCGGCGCGCGCCCGCGGCTGCAACCCCTCCAGCACGGCGATCTGGCGGTCCAGCGCCGGCGCGATGCGTTCCCGCGCGATCTTCTCGGCGTCGCCGCCGTAGTGATCGGCCAGGTTGGCCGCCGAGGCCCGCGTCGCCAGCGAACTCACGATGCCCCACTCGGTGAAGGGCTGAGCCCTCGCGGCCTTCATCTGCTTGACGGCCTTGGCCAGCAGGAAGTCGGGCAGCACCACTCTTCGGCCCGCGTCGGCGCGGACGCGATCGGTCTCGCCGTCCAGCTGAGCGGCGTAGGCCTCCATGCGGGCCAGGTAGGCGTCGGCGTCGCCGGCCGTGGCGATCGAGTGGCTCCCGTCGAGAAAGGACGGGATTTCGACGAAGGCGCCGACGTTCTGGGCCACGACGTAGGGCGTGTTGCGGTAGGACCAGTTGGAGTCGAGGACGGCCACATCGCCGTAGGGGAACTTGAACCCGTCGATGGCCAGCTCGTGCACCGTGCGCGCCGCCTCGACGTCGATGCGCTTCTCCGGACTCATCGCGGCGGTGTCGAGGCCGCGCAGCGCCGCCAGCGAGGCCTTGGCGTGGCCGGCGATGGCGGCTTGCCCTGCCGCCGAACGATCCTGCAGCTTCGAACGCAGGCCCGCGCGGGGACCCTTGTCGACGCCTGCGCCCGTGGCGGTTTCCGGATAGTCGGCCAGCAGCTGCTCGGTCACGCCGCCCAGCACGCGATCGGCGGCGGCGTCGGGCGCTTCGGCCGCGGCGGCCGGCAGCGCCTGGAACGCCAGCGCCGAGGCGGCGCCCTGCAACACGGCGCGGCGATGAAACTGCATCTGCGGAACCCTCGAAATTTTCGGCGGGGATTACTGACCCAGCGGCCGGCCCGGTCAAGCGGGCTGGCCTGCCCGGCTGAATAGGCTACCAAGGCGGCCATGGCCGACCCCGCCGCCCCCGTCCTCGCTGTCGATCGCCTCTGCAAGGCGTTCGGGGGGCTGAAGGCCGTCGAGGAGGTCTCCTTCCACGTCGCGCCGGGCGAGATCGTCGGCCTGGTGGGGCCGAACGGCGCGGGCAAGACCACCACCATCAACATGGTGCTGGGCGTGCTGGAACCGACCTCCGGCCGCATCGCGATCGAGGGCGTCGATCTCGAGCAAGACCGCACCCGCGCGCTGTCGGGAACGAACTTCGCGGCCGTCTATGCGCCCCTGCCAGGCAACCTGACCGTCGAGCAGAACCTGATGGTGTTCGGGCGGCTCTATGCGGTGGATGGGCTGAAAGACCGCATCGAGGCGCTGCTGCAGGAATACGACCTGGCCAAGTACCGGCGGACCAAGGCGGGCGTGCTGTCCTCGGGCGAGCAGACCCGGCTGAGCCTGGCCAAGGCCATGCTGAACCATCCGCGTCTCCTGCTGCTGGACGAGCCGACCGCCTCGATCGATCCGTCGACCGCGCGCGACATCCGTGCGGGCATCTCCAGCGTAGTCGACAGCGGCCACTGCGGCGTCCTGTGGACCAGCCACAATATGTACGAGGTCGAGGCCGTCTGCGACCGGGTGCTGTTCCTCAGCCACGGCCGCATCGTGCTGGCGGGCGAGCCGCACGCCCTGGTCAGGGAGCACGGCGCGGCCAGCCTCGACGACCTGTTCGTCCAGGTCGCTCATGAACACCTGCACGACGAGCTGCACGCGGTGACAGCGGCGGCGGAGGGCGCGCCATGAGCGGCAGCCGTGTCGCCGCCATCGTGCTGCGTCAGTTCTACCTGCTGAAGGGGTCGCCCCAGCGGGTGCTGCCGCTGATCGCCTGGGTGGTGATCGACATCCTGCTATGGGGCTTCATCACCCGCTACCTGAACCAGGTTTCCAACGCCGGCTTCGACTTCGTCCCCGCGCTGCTGGGCGCGGTGCTGCTCTGGGATTTCCTCAGCCGAGTCATGCAGGGCGTGACCATGGCCTTCTTCGAGGACGTCTGGTCGCGCAACTTCCTGAACTTCTTCGCCACCCCCTTGCGCATCCCGGAGTACCTGACGGGCCTGGTCATCACCGCCGTCGCCACCAGCCTCATCGGGCTCGTCGCCATGCTGGTGATTTCCTCTGCGGTCTTCGGCCTGCAGTTCGCGGCCTACGGCCCGGCCCTGGCCCCCTTCCTGATGGTGCTGTTCGTCACCGGCATCGCGCTCGGCATCGCGGCCGCCGCCATCGTGCTGCGCCTGGGGCCGGCGTCGGAGTGGCTGATCTGGCCGATCCCGACGCTGATCTCGCCCTTCGCCGGCGTCTTCTATCCGGTGTCGGTGCTGCCGGCCTGGATGCAGGTCGTCTCCAAGGTCCTGCCGCCCTCCTACGTCTTCGAAGGCATGCGGGCGGTGGTCGAGGGCAAGCCCGCGCCCTGGGACCAGCTGGCGATCGGGGCAGGGCTGTCGGTGGTCTATCTGGCGGCGGCCTGCTGGATCTTCGCGCGGGTCTACCGGTTCGCCATCCGCACCGGGCTGATCGCCCGCTACAGCGCCGAGTCGGTCAGCTAGCCTTCTTGCGGCCCGCGGTTGTCGCCTTCTTCTCCGCGCTCCTCGGAGCCATCCAGGTGATCAGGTCCCAGGCGTTGCGGATGCCCAGCAGCATCAGCGCCATCAGCACCGCGGCCAGCCCATGGTCGCCGCCGTCGCGTTCGGTGGCGATGGCGAAGGCGACGCCGGCAAGTGCGAGGTAGAGCGCCGTCGGCGCGGCGCCGTAGAGCCAGAAGTCGGACCAGTGCGGCGGGGTCGACTCGGAGTTCGCCAGGCCGCGGATGCCGATGCAGGCGCGCACCGCATTGATAAGCCCGACCGCCGCCGCCAGCCCGACCAGCAGGCCGACGGTCGTCGGTGAAAGCCGCGGCGCCAGCGCCAGGCCGCTCAGCGCCAGGGTGGTGGTGAAGTAGAGCGCGGTCGGGGTCATGTAGATGCCCACCGCCTTCAGCGCCCGCGCCCGCTCGAAGTCGGCGGTGAGGGTCACCACCACGAACAGCAGGCCGATCAGGGCCCCGGCCGCCGCGCCGATGGTCAGATAGTACTCGTGCCAGCCTTCGAACATCGCGCGCCTCCGCAAGCCGCGCCGAGACTAGCGGCGGGCGGAGCGGGCTGGAAGACGCAGGGGCCTAGTCGCCCTCGGGCGCGTCCTCGGCCAGGCTGCGCATCAAGTTCAGCACCGCTAGGCGCCGGTGCGGCGGGATGGCCGTGTAGGCCTTGAGCGCCTCGATGGCGCCGGGCTGCATCATGTCGTTGACGCTGCCGGTCGGGGTCTCGGCCAACTCCTGCTCGTCGACGAAATAGCTGACCGGGCAATCCAGGAAGCGGGCCGTCTTCACCAGCATGGAGGCCGACACGCGGTTGGCGCCGCGTTCGTACTTCTGCACCTGCTGGAACGAGAGCCCGAGCGCCTCCGCGAGCGCGCCCTGCGTCAGGCCCAGCGTCTTGCGCCGCATACGGATGCGAAGGCCGACAAAAACGTCGATCGGATCGGGACCGACTTCCTTCACGGGAGCCCGGCGGTTGCCTGCACGCGTCATCTACTGACCTCTAAACCCTGACTTGCGTCGGTACGTCCGTGCGTGAACACCGGCAAGCAATCTGGCGTTGTTTCCTGCAAATCCACTGCCAAAGGGCGCGCGGCAAAGCTTCGCAGGCGCCGTAGCGTCAAGATAGCGAATAATATGGCGGTTCAACGTCTTGGTCGGGTGTGTCGGAAGCCGACGCCCAGCCGCTTTCCCCGACATGCCGCGTCGAGATGGTCATGAAGGCGGGCGGCGCGCCCAGGTTCTCATATACGCGGAGGAACCAGGTGTCGGGCAACGGGACCCGAAACAGAAGAGGTCCGCCGCTGTCGAGAAAGGCATTGATGTCGAATCCGCGGGGGTAGGCGACCGCCACCCTCTGGCCCGGCGGCGCCGTCGACGCCGCGCGGACCGCCGCGTCCAGGAGGGCGTCGTCGGCCCACGGAATGTCGGTCGGGCGCCTCAGGCGCAGGCGCTTGATCAGCAGGGTGCGCGAGAAGCCGGGCAGGCCCTGGTCGATCTGCCAGTTCGGCCCGCGCATGGCGCCGAGCCGCAGGATCGAACCGTCCGGAAAGAGCGCGGTGAACGCCTCCTCGAACCGGCGCTGCAGCGCGGGCAGATCGCGCCCGCCGGGTTGGAGGAAGGCGACGGTGGAGCTGATCAGGAGGGCGCGCGTCGTCGGCCCGACTCCGGGCAGCGCGGCGGCGGCCTTCAGCGGCTCGATGCGCGAAGCCAGCAGGTCGTCGAAATGGCTCCGGAAGTTGCGCACCGTCACCGGCTTGCCCTGGGCGAAGGCCATGAGCTCGACCGAGCCGGCCGTGGGCCTCGCCCCGTCCAGAAGGTCGCGGGCGGAGAGCGTCTCGGCGCTCCAGCCGGCGTTTCGAAGCGCGCGGGCGACGGCCTGTCCGACCAGGCCGGCCCCGACGACCAGCGCCCTCATTGCGGCCGGCGGGGAGTGAGCCGGAACCAGGGCTCGACGCTGAGGTAGAGGGTGTTATTGCCGACCGGCATGACCGGGCGCGCATCGTCGATGGCGAGGTCGAAGCGTGACAGCAGCTCGGCGAGGATCAGGGTCGCCTCGGTGACCGCGAAGGCGGCGCCGGCGCAGACGCGCTGGCCGAGGCCGAAGGGGATGAAGGCGCCGTCGCGGAGCCGCTCCGGCGCCTGAGCGAACCGCTCCGGGATGAAGGCGTCCGGATCGCGCCACCAGGCGCGGTGGCGGTGCATCAGCCAGGCCGAGACCACCACCAGCGAACCCGGGCGGACCGCGGCGCCGAGGATCTCGTCGGCCTCGGTGGCGACGCGGATGGTGGAGGGCGCGGGAGGATAGAGCCGCAGCGCTTCGTGAATGGCGTTTCTCAGCCGCGGCCAGGCGGCGAGGTCGGCCAGCGTCGAGGCTTCAGAAGGCGGGGCGTGGTCCAGCTCGGCTTGGATGGCGCGCTGCTCGGTCCGGTCGCGGCCCAGCAGGTAGGTCGCCCAGCTGAGCAGGCGCGAGGTGGAGGCGAAGCCGGTGACCGTCAGGGCGGCGACCTCGTCGCGCAGGAGCTCGGCGCGGAGGGGTTCGCCCGTCGCTGGATCGCGCGCGGCTTCCAGCAGGTCGACCAGGTCCGGCTGGACCGCCGGACGGCGGATAGCCCCGCGGTCAACCAGCACCGCCTCGATCTGGGCCAGCCAGCGCCGGCTCCAGGCGCGGCGGCCGGCCTGGGTCCAGTCGAAGTCCTCGTCGTTCCTGGCCAGCAGGTCGGCCAGCTGCGGCCGGCCGACGCCGCGCACATACTCACGCGTCAGCTCGCTGATCCGCGCCGCGTGGGCCTGCATGGGCATGGACAGCATGGCGCGGCCGAAGGCGTCGATGGCGGCGCGCTCCAGCACCGGGCCGAGCTTCACGCGCGGCCGACCCTCCAGGCTGTCGACGAAGGCGCGGGCGGCGGCCTGCAGCGGCGCGACCAGCGCGCCGACGTGGGCGGGGGTGAAGACCGGGGCGACGCGCTTCCTGGCCGCGCGCCAGGCCTCGCCTTCGGCCAGGACAAGGCCCTGGCCCGAGCCCGGCCGCACGATGCGGCGCATGGAGGCCGGGCGCTGATAGCGCTCGTTCTGCATGACCCGGCGCGCCTCGGCCGGGTCGTTGACCACGAAGGCGTCGACGCCGAGGAAGCGGCGGTGCACCAGCAGCTGCTCGTAGGCGCGGCGCGGCCAGGCGGTCAGCCCGTTGGTGCGCATGCAGAACCAGAGCTCGGGGATGGTCAGGTCACGGTTCGGGGGAACCGGCGCGGGCGGGATCAGGCGCCCGCGGGCGTGGAGGCTCAGGAGCGGGCCGCTCCCGTCCATTATTGCCGCCGCAGCGCCGCGGCCGGCGTCAGGTTGGAGGCCTGCAGCGCGGGACCCATGCCGCCGACGGCGCCGACGACGAGCGCGGCGAAGAGCGCCTGCAGCGCGATCAGGCTGTTGGTCTCAACCGTTAGGCCGCTGCCCGGCAACAGGGTGTAGTCGAGGAACATCAGCGCCACCTGGCCGACGCACGCACCCACGACGCCGCCGAGCCCGGCCAGGATCACGCCCTCCAGCAGGATCAGACCCAGGATCCGCCGCCTTGGCCAACCGATCGAGGCCAGCACGCCGATCTCGCGCACCCGCTCCTCCACTGCCATGGCCAGCGTGTTCAGCACCGAAAGCGAAGCCATGGCCATGGCCACGATGGCGATGGCCAGGGAGGCGGTCGAGAGCATGCCGATGGTCTTGTTGGAGCGCAGGAATTCGTCGGAGCCGGCGACGTTGAGGTCGTTGCGCACCCGCTCCAGCGCCGCGGTGGCGCGCCTGAGCGCCAGCGCGTCGCGGTGCTTCAGCCGCACCTGGAACATGGTGGCGCGGCCGGGCAGGCCGAGCAGCGCCTGCAGGTCCGACAGCGGCATCACCGCCATGCCGCGCAGCATGCCCGAGCCGAAGTCGGCCACGCCGACAATGGTGAAGTCCTCGAAGTTGAGCGTGACCGTCCCGCCCAGCCCCTTGTGCATGGCCTCGGCCAGCTCGTCGCCGACGATGATCTCGTGGCGGCCGGGATGGGGCATGCGGCCTCGCAGCAGCTTCATCTCGCGGTAGGTGAAGCCGCCTTCCTCCCAGCCGGAGACGATCGACTGCACCCCGTCGCCGACCTCCAGCAGGGTGACCAGCTCGGGCGTCGCCTCGGCGACCTCCGGCGCGGCCAGGATGGGGGTCTTCAGGTCGGCCGGCAGCGAGCCGCCGAACAGCTCGACCAGCCCCCGGCGCGAGACCACCAGATCGACGCCGCGCTCCTTCAGGCTGTCCTTGGTGCCGTCCGCCAGGCTCCGCGACAGCCCCGCCATGGTCAGGTAGCTGGCCACCGCGAGGGCGACGCCCAGCAGGGTGAACACCGAGCGGCCCGGCCGCCGCCACAGATTGCGCAGGGCGATGCCGAAAAGGGTCATGCCGCGCGTCCCTTGCGCCGCGCCGCCGGCTTGCCGCGCGCGTCCTCGACCACCCGCCCGTCCAGCAGCGCGATGCGGCGCGGGCAGCGGGCGATGAGGCCGAGGTCGTGGGTGACGATGACCATGGCCATGCCGCCCCGGCCGTGCAGTTCGATCAGCAGGTCCATCACCTGCGCCCCCGAGACGCTGTCGAGGTTCGAGGTCGGCTCGTCGGCGAGCAGGATCTCCGGGTCGTTGGCCAAGCCCCGCGCCATGGCCGCGCGCCTTCGCTCGCCGCCGGAAAGCTGCGGCGGCAGGCGGCTCGCGCAGTCCGCCGCGCCTTCGCCGAGGCCACGCGCCCGAACATCGCCGCCTCGACGTTCTCGACCGCGGTCAGGGTCGGCAGCAGGTTGAAGTCCTGGAAGACGATGCCGATGCGGCTGGCGCGCAGCGCCGTCCACTGGTCGGGCGAAGGCGCGGCCCGGCCGTCGAAGGTGACCACGCCCGACGTCGGCCGGTCCATCCCGGCCAGCATGTTGATCAGCGTCGACTTGCCCGACCCGGACGGTCCGTGCAGGGCGATCAGCTCGTCGCGGCCAATGTCGAGGCTGACGTCGGCGAGGCCGACGATTCGGCCGTCGTCGAAGGTGCGGCCGACGTGGTCGACCTCCAGGATCGGCGCGCTCACGGGCATCAAGCCCCCCAACGGAGCGTGCGCCTGACCGGACCTCACCCGCCCGGTTGGGCGTACTTCTGCTCCAGCGCGAGGATTACAGCATCGAGGCTCCTGGTGCGCAACGCGGTCTGGATATCGCGTTTCTGCGCCGCCACGATCGAGGTTCCGTCGCGCAGCACGTCCATGATGCGCAGGCCGGCCGGCGTCTGTTTCACCCGCCAGGACAGCGTCACCGGGTCCTGGTTGGCGCGGGGGCTGCGCGTATAGACCAGCCATTCGCCTGGTCCCGCCGCCTTGGAGCCGGTCACCGTGGCGTCGCCGCTGGCGGCCTTGCGCCGGTTCAGGGTCTCGCGCGTGACGCGCAGGGCGAAGTTGCGCGCCAGTCGCCTGACCTGCAGCGGGGTGGCGGTGGCGGCGGCGGTCCCCAGCGTGGTGCGGGCGATGGAGTCGAGGTCGAAGGCGCGGGCGATGATCCGCTCCACCTGCACCGCGTTGCCGGTCCGGCCCGCCGGCGCGGCCCGGTCGATGTCGGCCTGCAGCTGCCTGAGGAACGCCTCGGGGGCGGGCGCGCGGGTGGGCGCGGCCAGGGCAGGCCCGCCGAAGAGGGCGGCGATCAGGCCGAGCGCGGTGCGGCGGCTGAGCATGAACGCAAACTGCTCCCCGGCGGGGCAAAAGAAAACCCGGGCGCCTGGCGGGGCGTCCGGGTCTCCCTTTCGGAAGGGCGGCAGTGGCGGGGCCATTGCGGGTGGACGACGCCGGGGTAGTCGCCGCCTTCGTCGAGCTCTAGTCGCGCCCGCGGCCGTGCCGGCGCATGGGGCGTTCGTCCGGGGTCAGGGCGCCGTCGTGGTTGGCGTCCATCTGCTGGAAGCGCTCGGCCGCGGCGCGGTCCAGTTCGGCGACCGAGACGGCCCCGTCGCGGTCGGCGTCGAGGCGCTCGAAGCGCTCGCCCGGCTGGCCGCGATGGCCAGGGCGGCCGGGGCCGCGGCGCATCTCGCCACGCTCGGCCCAGCGCTGGCGGCGGTGCTCGCGCATCTGCTCGCGCCCGGCGGCGAATTCGGATTGCGACAGTTGGCGGTCGTGGTCGGCGTCGAGGCGGGCGAACACGTCCTTGCCGCGCTGCTCGCGGCGCTCGGCGCGGCGCGCCCGGAACTGCTCGCGTGCCCCGTCCATCTCGGCGCGGGTGACCCTGCCATCGCGGTCGGCGTCGAAGCGCAGGATGCGCGCCCGCAGCGCGGCCTGGGATTCCTGCAGGGTAACGCGGCCGTCGGCATTGGCGTCGGCGCGCGCGCCGCGCTCCGGGCCGGGACCGTCATCGGCGG
>JADMIO010955802.1_pt1 | contig 41375 bp, 45 predicted proteins | sample 8958161 | NCBI WGS metagenome assembly JADMIO01 (sample SAMN16585339, study PRJNA669376) | soil metagenome | isolation source: Crop rotation soil | place: USA: Cullars Rotation, Alabama | collected 2011 | reverse complement strand
CCGCGACAACTTGTCCACGTGGAATTCTAAGCTTAGGATCCCAATGTGCTGGAAATACAAAAAGCATTAGGACAACAATCCCAACAAAAAAATAAATATGCATATTTACCCAAAATACAATAATTAAAGGAAGTAAATAGACTAGCTTTGCTTTCTCCGACCGGTTCTTAAAAAGAACTACTATAAATATCGACAAAAAAAGAAAGCTAAATAACTCAGGTCTGATATCGTTTCTTTCAAACAGAATTCCTAAGTACAAAAATGAAATAATAGAAGAAGCTAAATTAGAATATCTCTTGCTTGTATAAAAATAAATAAGCCCAAAGGCGACAAAGATAAGTATAACTGTCAATAACTGAAGTCCATCATTTCCAAATATCGAAAAGGTAATATAGAAAAATACCTCTGAAAGAAAGTGATGATTTATAAAAGGGAAGTCAGGATTGGTATAGGAAAAAAGATTTATCTTAGGAATAGAAATTGTCTTAAGAATGATTTTCCCAAGAACAAGATGTCTCCCCAAATCCTGAGTATATGAGGTTATCTGCTGGAAAAACCCAACAAATAGTAGTAAAAAAACCCCCGCACTTAGTAGAATTTTACTAATTTTTTCCATCCCAGCTTAAAATATTTTTCCCCGGACTTATTTTCTAGCTTTTTTATACTCAATTAAATTTTCAGAGATCTCGGCAATTTTTTTCCGAGTCTTTGTTTCCTCATTTCCAATATCTGAGGTCATTACTCCCAAAAAATAAGGTTTATCTTCATAAATTATTATCCCAACATCATGAAGCGAGCCCACAGCATCTCCAGTTTTGTGATAAATTTTTGCTGAAGCTGGAAGCTTTGCCGAAAGCCTATCCTCAATATCAGTATCACTCATAAACCCCAGTAACTCCTCTGTTTTATCTCTACTTGTTACCTTATTCGTATATATCTTCATAAATAAAAGATACATATCATAAGGACTCGTCTTATTCTCCTCGATATTGGTTTGCCTAAGTCCTAAATCGTCCATATAGCTCTGGATTGTGTCAAGCCCGATATACTCTCCTAAGATATGCGCAGCAGTATTATCAGATTGCTTAAGAGATAGCTTCGCCAAAGTTTTTAAGGAATAAGTTGTTCCAGGTTTTTGGTATCTTAAAGACCCAGTTCCATAATCCTGTATATCACTTTTTTGAAGTGTAATCTGCTTATCAAAACTCACTTTTCCTTTTCTCTGCAAGTTATAAAAAGTAGCAACTATTGGTATCTTATTAACTGAAGCAGCAGTAAAAATCTCTTTTTCATTTATCCCAAAAGACTTCCCGTTTGAAATATCAGCAAAATAAATTCCGTAATTTCCTTTAGCTCCTTTTATGCTCTTCTCAGTCTCGAATTTAAGATCACTAGCCAGTGTTGAAGGATCAGAGAGCACGCTAAAACGCGGTAAAAAAATAAAATTACGACCGATTAGTAGAATTACGAAAGTATAAATAATAACAGTAAAAAATTTCCGCATATAAATTATTTGGTTAGTAAGCAATTGCTAGGTAACTCGCCAATTAGAATAAAGTGTTATCCATTCGAGGTCTATACTGAAGTGCCTCTGCAATGTGATTTGGCGTAATCATATCAGAATCTGCGAGATCTGCAATCGTTCTAGAAAGCTTTATTACTCTATGATACGCTCTTCCTGATAAATTAAATTTAACTACTGCTGTTTTAAGCAAGTTTACACAGTCCTGACTAAGATCGACATACTCTTTTATATGCTTACTTGTCATCTCAGAATTGGAAATAAGTTTGGTTGCCTTAAATCTCTCTGCCTGACGAGATCTCGCTTTAATAACTCTTTTGCGAACACTTTTTGAATTTTCTTCCTTATCACCACTTAGCTCTGTCAACTTTTCGACAGGAATCGCTGGTACATCAAGATGAATATCAATTCTGTCTAGTATTGGACCCGATAACTTTTTCTGATAGCGCAGGATCTGTCCCGGCATACATCTACACTCATGCGTTTTATCTCCTAAATATCCACAAGGGCATGGATTGTGAGCTGCAACAATCATACACCTTGTAGGAAAAGAGACCTTTCCATTAGCTCGCGATATTGTCACAACCCCGTCCTCAATTGGTTGTCTAAGCGCCTCAAGAACGTTCCTGGGAAATTCAGGGAACTCGTCTAAAAAAAGCACCCCTCTATGAGCAAGAGTGATTTCTCCAGGCCTTGGATTACTACTCCCGCCAATTATCCCAACAAGTGAGGTTGTATGATGAGGTGACCTGAAAGGCCGATGAGTCATAACTCCTTTGGAGTCAAGTTGACCTGAAATACTGTATATATTTGTTACCTCCAGAGCCTCATCAAAAGTCAAAGGCGGCATGATACTCGGAAGAGTTCTGGCAAGAAGCGTTTTTCCTGCCCCTGGTGGCCCTTTAAAAAGCAAATTATGTCCGCCAGCGGCCGCTATCTCTAGAGCTCTTTTTGCCAAGTGTTGTCCCTTAATATCTTCCATGTCATACTCGCTCTCAAACTTAATACGATGTTCGCCTAATTTGGTCTCAGGAGTAGGGGTGATCAGTGTTTGCCCTGTCATATGAAAGAAAAGCTCACGAAGTGAGGCAACGGGGTAAATTTCCATTCGCTCAACAAGTGATGCCTCCCGGGCATTTTTTGAAGGAAAAAAAGCCCTCTTAAGACCAATCCTTTTTGCCATCAAAGTTTGAGACAAAATTCCATTTACCGGTCTTAAAGATCCATCAAGTGATAATTCGCCTGCAAAAAGCGCATCTGACACATCGCTCTTTATTTGTTCTGAAGCAAGCAGTATTCCAAGTGCAATGGGTAAATCATATATAGGCCCTTCCTTAGGAAGGTCAGCTGGTGCAAGGTTTACCGTTATTCTTTTTGCCGGAAAATCAGCCCCGGTATTTCTTATTGCAGATCTGACTCTCTCTTTCGCCTCTTCAACAGCCTTATCAGGTAAACCAACAATCTGAAAATTTGGTAGTCCCTGATTTGCAATATCTATTTCTACTTCAACAGGAACTGCCTCAAGTCCGACGAGAGCGGATGAGAACACCTTAGAAAGCATACTTTTATAATACTACTCCTAAGTAGTTATGCAATAGATTGCTTGATATCATAAGAAAATTCTTATTTTATAACTGTCTTAACGCCTACCCCAAGACTAAATTTGGGGAACCTTCAGTTGGTCTCTGATTGCTCTATAAAAATTAGTAACCCCATCTGTTCTAACCTGGTGAGTTGGAACATAGATCTGCTTAATTTCTCGGGGATTACCAGGGTGTTGCTGTGGCTTTTTAAGATAAAAAATATAGACCTCAGCCTCTTTAGAATTTAGTAGCTCATAAGCGTATCGGGTCTTAAGTTGATCAACCCCTCCCTTATACGTAACACATGACCTCATACAAGAGTATACATAGTAGTTATAGTTACTCATCGGTAATAGTTTGGGATCATCTTCTCTGATATGGGGAATAAGTAAAGGATACAAAAAAATATCCGGATCAATTGCGTAATACTTGTTATAAACTACTGTCTCATAAGGCCCCACAAGCTCAGCTACTTTATTTGCCAGTTCATATCTCCAAATTCCAGACTCAATTTGCTTTTGCTTACTATCACTCAAAATAAAAAGAAATAAAAGACAAAAACTACCAAGTATAAGAAGGTAAATATATCTACGTTTTAATATTAAGTTAACAACTACAGTACTGGCGCTAAAAGTAAAAAAAGGCAATAGGTAATAAATTAAGTATGGGTGAGTAAAAGACGCCTGGGTGTAAAGCGTGATGTGAATTACACCAAATAGCAAAAAGATTATCACAACAAAATCTCGATCCTTCAATTTTTTCTTCACCAACCTTTTATATATTCCCAACATCGATACTAAAGAAAGTAGAACAATAAGAGGGTTAAAATAAATCAAAAGACGAATAAAAGTCGTTCCAACCCAAAGTATTGGCCAGTAGGGTATATCACCAAGTCCCACAAAGCTCCTCAGCTCAACTGCATTCCTCAAATCCCAAAAACCTGACCTAATAAAAGCAATCCAAGCAACAAGGCAAATTGCCGTCACCCCTGAAGCAACCGGGAGAAAAACTCCGAGCTTTATTTTTCTATGCTTCTTATATAGCAACAGTAGGATTACACTAAAATACGTCATTGGCCAATCGCTTAGAGTCCCCAAAACAACTGCAAGAATAGCCAAATACCAATAAACTTTATTGTTAGTTTTAAAATACTTAAGCGACAAGTAAGTAGTCAGCACGACAAAAAAAAGCACCAAATCCTCCTGTCCAATCATTTTTCCAAATAATGTACTCGCAGGTATCAAGGACATTACAACAAGTGGAATATATGAAAATTTTTTACTAAATAATTTCTCAATAAAATAACATAATATAAATGTCCCAAAAGCAAATAAAATAACACTTAGGCGTCCAACCCAAAAATCCTCGCCAAAAGCCCTTAAAAATACAGACTCTATAATTGATAAAAGTGGGGGGTGATGAATAAAATACTCAGGCTTAGCTGGTAAAGTTCTCGCAACTGAAATAACCGATGCAAATTTTGTCTGAAGATATCCTATTGTGTTGTAGTTATGCGCGATTAGAGAATAAATAATAAAGTTATATGCGTTCTGCCCAACATACGGAAGATTTATCCCATTAAAAATAAAGTAAGAAAAGATACAACTAGGAACTACAAATTCAGAGTATCTTCTTATTAGTTTTCTGAGTTTTATTTTTACTGCCATTTTAAATATAAATTTACCCAACCATCTCACCAATCAAGGGGATTTTCCGAAGCAAATAAATTAATAAAGCTGAAAACATAAAAACAAAAATACTTAAAATAAAAATTGAAATAATTCTCGGTAAATTATTTATCACATCCGGATGAATGAAGTTATATAAGTTAATAAATATTGAATGGCTAAGATATATTCCAAGACTCATCTGTCCCAAATTAAAAACTAGCTTCTTTACATATTCTGGTATTCTAGGTTCATTTATTTGTAAAAAGTCCTTTAGAATTATAAAAAAACTACTCGATGCAATAACAATAATTCGTGAGACATGCGAAAAAAGCTGTGAAGGAGCTGTTGGATCTCGCGGTGTTAGGAGTAAATAATAAATAGGAGATATCGCAAAACAGGCTAAGAATACTGGTAGAAAAAATTTACTTATTTTTTTATTTACTGGATACTCTATTACAAAGTACCCAAAAAGGTAATAGCCGATAAATTGAATAACGTATGAATCTGTTATGTAGTAAGCCCCCAATACCATCGGCACGACTATTATAAAAATAAGCCAAATTAAAATAGAGTAGGCAACATCTCTCCTCGTAGCATTACGAAGAAAAATTCTGAGGACAGGAGTTAGAAAATAAAGCCCAAAAAGCATTGGTAAAAACCAGAATTGGCTCATAAAGACCCTAAAGCTTAAATGCGCCAGTTGCCAAATACTCATGGCCTTTTCCTCTCCGTTTATAATTTTAAAAACTACATAAAATAGACTCCACAAAATCCAGGGGAGTAAAACCCGCTTCACCCTCTTCTTAAAAAAATCCTCGTAGCCGTCATTTTTTTTAAGAAGAAGTGAGCCTGTTAATATTACAAACAAAGGAACACTCAAAAGCCCAAAAAATCCGTAGATAGAGAACCCTGCCAAATCCCAACTGGAATAGTTTTTAGGAAGTGACACAGTATGGGCGAGAATTACAAAGTAGATTGCGATCGTTCGTATCCCATCAGCCCAGAGGGTTCGATTTGTAGTTTTAAGTTCTTTTGCCTGCATACATCAACTAATCTGAAGTATACATTAATACGCCCGGGTATAAAAAGCTCAAAAAGAAGTAGGGAGGAATAAAAAGTAAAAACCGAGAAGAGTTTTGTTTCACTTCTCGGTTTTTAAACCAACTGACTCATCTTTATAATTGTTCCTGCCTAACAATTCCTAGCGATTAGCCAATATTTATCAAGAGTATACCGAAGTATTGTTAATTGGTTCGACTAGGTCTGTATTACAATTACAGATACTACTCTAGTCCCGCTGTGTAAAGACACAAGCAAAAAACTGTAAGAAACAGGAAAGGAGAGCTCAAATTTCATATAGTATCCGCTTTGTGAATCCGTACCACTTGACAAACTCTTGTCTATAGTAGTACGCTGATAATGTCGGTAAATGCATTTACTGGACTTGCCAAAAGGAAGCGAGGCTAGATAAGTTTTCTTGAGGGACCTACACTGAGTATGTTCGAAAGAGCATATTCAAAAAACGAATATATTTGAATAAAATATATTCACCGAATGTATTCGCAAGAATATATTCAAAACCGAGTATTTTCGCAAGAATGTACTCAAATGAGATATCTTTGTAAAGTACGTCTCAAAAATGTGTTTTATGAAGTATCTCGACAAACGAAAAAGCCTGCTTGAATAAAGTGGGCTTTTTTGCTTCTAACTTATTGACTTACCTCGCCTCTCAAGTTAAAATGCCTAATTAATAAAATGATTCTAAATAGATTCAAGTTAAATTTGAATCTGCCCCCCAGGAAAAAACTCCTTCCCGTACTATTAATAGCCTCAGTCCTTGTAATAACATCCCTGAGTGGCTTTATTTTTTATCATAAAATTTCAGCGGGAAAAGTAGTCCTCGCCGAAAAAACCCAAAAAAAAGAAAAAAGAACCACAAAGCCCAAGAAATTACTCAAAAAAGAAAATATGGATACTGACAAAAATAATTCCAGGATTACTCCAACTCCTATACCAACCCAAATTATTACTCAAGACCCAGCCAAATCTTCTAACTCACAGCAGTCATCAAGCCCAATTCCAACATCTCTACCTCATCAAGCTGAGCAGCAAAGTTCAGGTAAGAAAGTAACAATAGTTGAGTATGGAGATTTCCAGTGTCCTTTTTGCGAGTCTTTCTATCATAACGCTTTAACACAAATTAAAGACACTTACGTAAATACAGGTAAGGCAAGCTTTGAGTTTCGGCATTTTCCTCTTCCTAGCCACCCCAATGCAGAAATAACAAGCTTAGCAGCAGAATGTGCCAGAGAGCAAGGAAAATTCTGGGAGTACCACAACACTCTTTATGATAAGCAGGGGGAGTGGAGTAACAAGGGGGGGGGAGACCTAACAGATGCATTATTGGCCTTTGCAATAGGTCTCAGTCTTAATTCCGAGTCTTTTCACTCCTGTCTTGTCTCGCAAAAATTTGTCGATAAAATAAATTCAGATAAGTCCCAGGGGCAGGGGAGAGGGGTAAGCGCTACTCCTACTGTTTTTATAAATGACCAGATTCTAGTCGGAGCGCTCCCGTACGAGTCATTCAAAGCAGTCATCGAGCAAGAATTAAATAAATAATCCTCAATAAACCGCTTGATTTTCTGTCCTAAAGTTGTGTATAGTAATTTGCATGGATGACAACACCCCAAATGATTCCGAGACACAAGAAGTAGGAGAAGTTGTTGCAGCAGACATTGCAAAGGTACAGGAGGAGAGTCAAGCAACAGTCCTTCTAAGTCTTGAAGAAATGATAAAACACCATATTGCCTCCATTGATAAATTATCAGAGGAGGTAAAAGTCCAAAAGCAAATGTTTGCAGATGCTTTCGAAAACTCTGAAGCCTACAGAGAAGCCGAGAAAAAAATTAAAGAATCTAGTAAGGATAAAGGCAATGTCAGAGAGCAAATCCTCAAACAGCCAGCCATGCAGTCTCTCGGTTCAAAAATTAAAGACATCAACACAGATCTTAAAGAGAAAAAAGGCGCTCTTTCAGATTATCTCCTTGAGTATCAGCGTCTCTCAGGCTTAAATGAGATTGAAGACCTAGAAGGACAAGTAAGAGAAATCGTCAATAACGCTAAGTTAATAAAAAGAACCTCGCGCGAAGTACCTCAAAGTAAACAACATTAAAATATTTCATCTAAAGTGCGCAATTACGAGATGAACCTCATCTGGGGTTTTTCCTTGCTCTAGAAAATACTTTGCCACAGCTATTACCTGAAGTCTAGTAGCATTTATTTGCTGGGCAAAGGTATAATAACTCCCGTCAGCATTTCGCTTGCTCTCAAAGCCCTTAATAGGCCTATTAATGTTTTTTATAATCCACGCTTCAATCCGAGGCAGGAAAGAATTGAGTTCGTAAGACTCCGCCCCCAAGCTCTCCATACAATCTTTATAAAAGATGCGTCCTAGAAATTCTTTAGAATTTAGTAAGAGGAGTGAAAGAGTAGAATAGGGAGTTTAGTTACTTAATTTTTTCCTCGAAAAAAACTGCGCGAATGAATTTATTTTTCCAAAAACACCGTGCTTGAGATTGTCTTTCATCGCCTCCAGATCATGCGTGACGCTATTAACATCTTCAATAACTTTTTGCATCTGCCTGATAGTTTGGACAACGTAGTAAAGTAAGTAAAGAACCCCACCAGTTAATGCCAGAGAGCTAAAAGCCAGACAGTAGTAGAGGATATCAAGAGAGGTCATTGATATTTAGTATGAACCTCTTCAGAGAGGTCGTCAAGCTTATTTACTATCTTATCCTGTTTTTTTTCCTGCTCAGAAAAGGTATCCATGACTTTTATTACTTTTTCTCTAATAGGAAGAATCTGCTTTCTAAGTTGCTCTCTATTTTTTGGATCAGACAAGTAAAGAGAAGCAACGCTTCCAATTGCAGCACCTACTATACCTCCAAAAATTCCAATCCCTAGAGTAGGGGGGTGATGTACAGATTTACTTGGCTCTTTTACGACATTTGAATTATTCATGAATTCATTTTAAATAAAAGAATTAAGGAGTATTAAATAAGAAAGTAAGAAATAAGAAAGAAGAAAAAGGGAAGAGGGAATAGGACATTTAGGCCTATATAACAAGCTAATCGAACTATATCAAACTGTATAGGGAGCTGTGAAAAATAATTTTCACGCAAAAAACACGAAAAGATCCATAGTAGTGTGGATAACTATGACCGGTCACGCAGTCTGCTCACAAACTTGAGTGCGGACCAGATCTCATCAATCGCAATAACTTTCACATCAACGACTCGACTGCTAAGTCCTATCGCCCGAATAATATTTTCGTCTAAATCCGTTTTAACTCCAGATGCCTTTTTTGGCCACGATATCCAGAGCATTCCGTCCTGTGACATATGTTTTAATAGACGGGGTATCTCCCTAATTAACTCTTCCTTAGAAGAGGTAAAAAACTGTATCATTTCCACCTCCTCGTGACTATAGGATGTATACAATTGTTTAATCTCTATATTTAGGGAGCTAATATACCCATCAGGTGCGTTAATAATAAGACACGTTGTCGTCGTCCTGATTCCGAGCTTTTCCGCAAGTGTACGATTTGAGTATCCAGCCATTTCAAAATAAAGTATAACACTCTCCCCTAGTCAAGTTCTGAGTTTGTTTGAGAATCAAAAATTTGAGATTTGAAATTTTAAATTCAAAGGTATAAAATAAATTATGGACCACCCAAATTCCCCCTTCCCCACCGGCCTCACTTTTGATGATATATTACTTCTTCCGGGTTATACTGATTACGCTCGTTCAGATATTGACCTTTCAACCAAGCTTACAAAAAAAATATCCATCCAAATTCCCCTCATTTCATCGCCAATGGACACAGTTACAGAAGCAGACTTAGCCGTAGAACTTGCCCGTCTTGGGGGAATTGGCATAATCCACCGCAACTTAACTATTGATACCCAGGCATCTATGGTCGCCTCCGTCAAAAAAGAAAATTTACTCGTTGGCGCAGCAGTTGGCGCGAGTTCAGGGTTTGAAGACCGTGTCAAAGGCTTGGTGAATTCAGGAGTAGATGTCGTAGTGGTAGATTCAGCTCACGGATACGCAAAAAACGTCATCGAGACAATAAAATGGATCAAGCAAAGCTTTCCCAAGCTTCAAGTTATTGGAGGAAGTGTCGCAACTTTTGATGCTGCTCTAGCACTCATTGATGCAGGCGCAGATGGCCTCAGGGTTGGAATGGGTCCAGGTGCTATATGCACGACTCGCATCATCTCAGGAATGGGCGTTCCACAGGTAACGGCATTACAACAGACCGTAAGAGCAGCTAAGGAGCAGGAAGTCCCGGTCATTGCAGACGGCGGCATCAAGTACTCAGGCGACATGGTCAAAGCCCTAGGTATTGGAGCAAGCGCAGTTATGATGGGATCCTTCTTTGCTAGCGCTAAAGAAGCACCTGGTAAAACAGTTGAGCTAACTCGCGACCAAGTTCCCTCAAGATTCCAATCAATCTTCAAAAAAGACCAGGATAAATTTTTATTCAAAGAGTATCGTGGTATGGGTTCCGTGGCAGCCATGCAAAAAGGCGCGGAGATCAAGTCCGAAGATGAATTCCACGGCAAAGACTATAAAGACCGAGTTCTTGTAGCAGAAGGAGTCGAAGGCATGGTCCCGGTCAAAGGAACAGTTAAAGATCTTGTTGACCAATCAATTGGCGGTATCAAATCAGGATTTTTCTATACGGGTGCCAAAAATATAAAAGAGTTATGGAAAAAAGCCAAATTCATCCAGATCACCCAGGCCTCGCTCACCGAAAGTCATCCCCACGACATTCTCATCACCAATCCAGGCGAGAATTATTGAACCTAATAACAAGAGGTTGAGGATCACTAGCAGCTTACTTTTCTTGAGGCTTTGGGAAAATTGCAATGTCCCATCTTTCACTCACTCTTCCTTCAGCATCTATAATGTGTAAAATGTCATGCTCACGTAGAAATAAATTCTCGACTCCTCCTCGCTGAATACTATGATGGTGACCCAAGCCTGGTCTGCCAAGTCTCGGGTTTAAAACAACTTGCTCTCCAGTCCCAGGATCGGGATTATATTCTATTGGCGTCAGTCCTTGAGCTCCTGATAGGTAAATATCCAAAGCAAGCTTTATTCTGAATTTAATTGGATTTTTATCACGAGTTAATATATTCTCCCCCGGGATCCACCCCTCTTTTAGTCCATTTTTCATTCCGTAATCTGATTCTGACATAATATTGAGGCAATTATACTACAAATACGCGCTCAGTCCACCTTTGGGGACAAATGTAGAATTGAAGGATGTCTGATTGCATTCTTTCAGTTCTTCTTCGCTTAAAATTCCCTCTGACAAAAGCATTTGATACTGCTTGCGTAGTCTGGCGCCTTCTATTACCTCAGGCCAGTCAGTATTTATGGTAAATTTCACCCCATTATCAATAAATGTTCTAAGTATTTTTTTCATCTCCTCCATATCTTTGACAGCTTTGGTCATTAGATTTGACATCGGACATACTTCAAGTACTATTCCCCTTTTCACAATTTCCTTCATCAGTTCTGGATCCTCTGCTGCCCGAATGCCATGTCCAATTCTCTCAGGCTTTATACTCTCAAGCACTTCCCAGAGATCGTTAGCTTCAGAGACTTCTCCGCTGTGGGCTGTTACATGAAGACCCGCATCTTTTGCTTTTTTTACCAAGTTTGAATAATCTGCAAAATGAAATCCATCAGTACCTGGACCTGCAAAATCTATCCCCACAACTCCCCTATTTTTATACTTGATAGCTTTCTCAACAATGATTGCATTCTGTTCATAAGCAAATTCCCGCGCCAGAATAAAAATTATCCCAGCAGACAGCTTTTCATACTCCAGTAGTGCTCTCTCCATTCCGCGAAGCGAGGCCATAATCACGTGATCAAGATCAACATCTCCACCGAGGTTGTGCTTCATTGGATTATTCCGAAGTTCAATTAAATGAATATTATTTGCTCTATAAGCACCGCTCATGCTTTCATATACTGCGCGTTCAACAGCATGTGTGCCACTCGAAAGTCTATCAAGAATCGGGTGATATATCTCCTTGAAGTACTCATTAAGTGACATTTTTCTTTTCTCAGACAGCATCACATGCTCGATAAATTCGTGATAGTCACGCTTGGGCAGCTTAAATCCCATATCATGTGCAATTTGCCAATAAATAGAAGGAGAAATACTTGTTGCGAGGTGTGCGTGCAGATCTGCTAAGGGGAAATCTGGAAAAGGACCTGTACTCACTTTCGGCTGCTCCATACCTGATTTTAACATATTGAGAATTATGAACTAAGGCTTAAGTAATTATTACGCTCAGGTCCAGTCGTAACTGCAACAATTGGGTAACCACTGCGCGCCTCAATAAAGGCCAAAAATTTCTGAGCATGGATTGGAAGTTCTTCTTTATTCTTTGCGTTGAGACACGCCTTTCCGTCCCATCCTGGTAGTGCTACATAATTAGGAATAACCTCTTTTTGATAATGAAGTCCCGGTTGGTACGCAACAACACTCCCTTTCTTGTCAGTATAATATGTGCAAACCTTTATCTGCTGTGATTCAAGAGCCGTATCCAAATGAGTTCCAATAAATTTATTCACCCCCGAAACCCGCGCGTTGTAACGAAGAAATTCCAAATCTAAAAATGTAATATCTCTGGGTCTTCCAGTAGTCGTTCCATACTCATGTGCTTCTTCACGTACCCATAAAGCCCACTCCTGATCCTCAGTTAGTCTACCTGTGTTATTCGGATTTTTAGTATCTACCCATTTGCCATTCGCCATCTGCCATTCGCCATTTTTCGGCAACTCTACGTGTGTCGGCATCCTTCTTGCCCCCACACTGGATGTATACGGGATCTTAAAAATACCAATTCGCTCCTTTATATCCTGTGGTTGCCAGAAAGCAGTTCCTTCTTTAACTCCGTCAACTCGCGTGTTTGATGCTGTTACGTCAGGTCGTGTTCCAAGCCATGAGTCTAGTCCCGCAGCCTGTGCTCCCTCAAAAACATATGCAACATTGTGGTCTTCATAATTAGCTTTGTGAAATTCGAAGGTGTCCCTTATGATCTTTGATTTTAAAATCCATTCCCGGGCAATAGACATCCTCTCTAAATAGGCTTTTTTATTCCCAATCTTTCGCGTTACAGACTTTTTTTGTTTTAAAGTTTCTGAAAAATCAGGTACATCAATATCTTTTGCCAGATCTATTTCGTAGCACTTAAATTCTTTAACATATCTATCGTACTGTTGGCCCAAAACATCTTTCCAATCAGTGTTTATCAAATCCCTAATTGTCAGACCCAGTCGATCTATATGATGAGCATAAGACGGTGAAATCCCCCGTCCAGTCCCCCCACTAGCTTTCCCCTCAACAATTCGATTTTTCATCTCCTCAGCCCTCAACAAATCAGTATTTAAAATAGCGTCTTGAGAAAGCATGAGTCTTTTTCTTATATTTCCCACTGCCTCTTCGATATACTCCACTTCTGTGACCAAATCCTCAGGATGAATTACAGTGCCGCGATCAATTACTCCGTATGCCTTAGAATGCATTACAAAAGACGGAATTACATGCAATGCCAGCTTTGTCTTTCCTTTTTCAATCGTATGCCCCGCGTTATTACCTCCCTGATAGCGCACAACAACTACTTTTTTAACGGTTTTTTGGCGTAAGTATTCTTCAACTGTATTGTCAACTATTCGCCCCTTCCCCTCATCTCCCAAGGCAACCCCAACAATAGCAGTCGTATTGGGTCTGAAATGGAACGTCTCATCTTTTTGATCATTGCCAAATGAGTACTCACCTTTTTTATAAATTTTTTCAATATCCTTTAATAAATTTTTGTTGGGGTTTAAGAAGAGTTCTGTCTGAAGAGCTTTTAGGCTGACGGGCTTTGTTTTTTTACTATTTGCCATTAAATTATTCTGGACCCGTGAAAGTATAATCAATAAAAGACTACTGAGTCAAGAAGATTTGCTATAATAGATTTATATCTATGATTGTGCTCGTTGATTTTGGCTCCCAAACTGCACATCTCATCGGCCGGCGAATTAGAGATTTTGGCGTAGAAGTAGAAATAGTCGAGCCAGAAGACGCGCTAAATCAGATTAAAAAACTCCGTCCCCAAGGAATTGTTCTTTCAGGTGGTCCTTCCTCAGTTTATGGTGAAAACGCTCCCACAATGCCAGAAGAAGCTCTCAAGCTTGGCATCCCAACTCTAGCCATCTGTTATGGCTTTATGTTCGCTGCGCATTCACTTGGTGGTGAAGTAAAAGGTGGAAAAAAAGAATACGGCCCAGCAGATCTTAGAGTTGAGAATCTTGATAGTCAAGTGATAAAAGGCACAAAAGACATGTTCACAGTCTGGATGAGTCACGGTGATGAGATCATAAAGCTCCCTGAAGGCTTTGAAGTGATAGCCGGCACAACGGATGTCCCGTATGCTCTCTCGATTGACAAGAAAAGAAAAATCATTGGTATGCTTTTCCACCCTGAAGTCCACCACACAGAGTTTGGAGATACTCTGCTCAGAAATTTTATCTCCTTTTGCAAGATTACTCCAGTCAAAAAAGAGATAGATATTGAAAAAATCATAACAGGCATTAAGGATAAAGTTGGGGATAAATACGTTATCGGCGCAGTCTCAGGAGGAGTTGACTCAACGGTCGCAGGGGCACTAACTGCCAAGGCAATAGGAGACCACTTCATACCTGTCTATGTTGAGAATGGACTAATGCGTGAATCCAATCGCGAGAGTGTCGAAAAAATCTTTACTCATTTTGGTGTAAAAGCAGATATTGTTGATTGTGAAAAAGAGATGTTAAAAAGTCTAGTTGGCGCCACAGACCCCGAAGAAAAACGCAAAATCATCGGCAAATTCTATATTGATATTTTCGAACGCGAGATGCTACGTCATAAAAAAGATGGGAAAGATATCGCCTTTTTAATGCAAGGCACCATCTATTCTGACGTTATCGAAAGCAAGGGCACCAAGCACGCGGAGAAAATAAAAAGTCATCACAACGTCGGAGGTCTACCGGAAGGCATGTTGCTAGAGTTACTCGAGCCTGTCAGGCCTTTTTATAAAGACGAGGTCAGAAAAATAGGCGAGCTACTTAATTTACCAGAGGAATTTGTTTGGAAACAAGTCTTCCCTGGTCCAGGTTATGCAGTCAGAATCCGTGGAGAAGTCACCAAAGAACGCCTCGAAAAAGTTAAAAAGGCAGACACGATTATTCTAGAAGAGTTAGAAAAAGAGGGGCTTCTCAGGCAAATTTTTATGTCATTTCCAGTTATGACAGGAGCAGAGTCAGTCGCAGTCAAAGGCGACGGCAGATTCTTTGGCGAAGTCATAGCGCTTCGCATTGTCGAGTCTCAAGACGTTATGACAGCTCACTGGTCCCGCTTGCCATATGACGTTCTCCAAAGGATTTCTAGTCGTATTGTCAACGAAGTCCCCGGTATTTCCCGTGTAGTCTATGATATCTCCACCAAACCCCCCGCAACCATGGAATGGGAGTAGTCTATTGTTGGGCGCCAGCTGGTCTAAGAAGTTGAATGTGAAGACCTTCAGGCTGAATCTCAAGGCCAATGAGGTAAGGGTTTATCTGTATTCCTCCTACGCCACTCGTCATATCAATAAGAGTTTCTCCAATCGTTTCATCAATTCTCCTCATCGCATTCCGTGTAGATTTTTCAGCCTTTGACTTTTCAAGCAAAGTCTCACCCCGAGTAGCATTAAAATTCAATGCAATTAGATCAAGTGTATTCTTCCGACCACCTGCAATCTGGGAAGCTTCAACGTTGGCATTCCGATAGACAGAAGCATTATAAAAAGCCGCATCAATTTTTTTAACCAATAAGTCCTGCTCAATATGCCCAGTCGTCTCGATCAAAAGAGAGCCTGCCTCAACAGACGCAGATGTTGCAACAGTTGTATCAAAAAATCCACCCCCCTGTCTCTTAATGAGCATATGAGTTGCCTGATTCATAAGTGCCTCAATCTCTGAAGCGTTAATCGTCAATGACGAGGCTCCTTCGCCCAACTCCCGACAAACACGTTCTGCTAATTTTGCTCGCTTTGCATCTTCAGCATCACGTAACTCTTTTAGAACTTGATCCCTTGGTCTTTTTCCTTCTCGAAGCTCAGCAACCATATTTGGCTTGATTATACAGAACAATCAGAAAATTACAATACTCTTATTATGAATTTCTTTCCCGCAAGATTCGCAGACCCTCAAGCGTTAACTGTTTATTAACTTCCGTAAATTCAGGGACATGAGGAGAAATTAAGTCAACAAATCCACCAGTTCCGATGACATGACACTCATTCCATTTAAGTTCTTCCTTCATTCGTCTAATCATCCCACCAACCATCTCAGAATAGCCGTACACAAATCCGCTATTAAGTTGTGGTGTTGTCCCCAAAATAACAGCCTTTTCAGGTTTGGACAGCCTCACATTTGAAAGTCTCGATGCTGCGCCAAGTAATGTCTTAAAAGACCCTCCAACACCAGGCCCAATCGCTCCTCCGACATACTCACGCTTTGTAGAAACCACCTCATAAGTTGTCGCAGTCCCAAGATCAACAACAATTGCATTGCCAGGATAAAGAGTATGCGCTGCCACCATATTACAAAGCCTGTCAGCGCCCAATTCGCAATTCTCAGAAAGACCCACTAGTCCAGTATCAAGCTCCACTGAGACAAATTGAGGCTCATTTTTAAATAAGTTTTTACAGGCCTGTTTAAAAATCTCATCAAGCTCAGGCACCACTGATCCAATAATTACTCCTTCTATTTGTTTTACTTTATCTCCAAGCACTTCGCTTAGTTCTTTCCTATAAAACTCCACGTTTTCGCCTTTATTCGTGTTGATACGCTTCTCATCTATGAGTTTGACTCCGTCAAAAATCCCCAGAACTATATTTGAATTTCCAATATCAATTGTTAGTAACATATGTTTATTCTTGTCATTCCCGCGAAAGCGGGAATCCAGAGATAGTCCTGGATCGAGGGTCCCTCCAAAGGCGGGCAGGAAAGCCCGGGATGAAAGGTCTTATCTAAGATCCAAACGATCACCTGTAAAAGTTATATTTTTAGGCTGTATCACAACTTTCCGCTCCCCCTTTTCAATATATCCAGCATCCATCCCCTCAAATCCACATTTCTTCACTATCATGAGTGCTTTTTTCATATCCTTTTCAGGTACAAATATCGCAAAGTCCTGCCCCATATTAAAAATGCCATACATCTCCTCATCTGTTAGGTGAGCATGCTCCTTTATAAAAATAAAAATCTCTTGCGGTTCAAAAACTTTCTCAATGAAATAGGTAAAGTTGGGTTTTGCCCGCATTACTTTTCTCATACCGTGTCCTGTGATGTTAGAGATATAATGCATATCTACTCTTGCTTTTTGTAAATCCTGAATTAACTTCGCATAAATATTCGTTTTTTGCAAAAGTCCTTCCCCATAGACTCTTCCATCTTTCATTTTGCTTCCATATCCTTTTGCAAGCTTGTCAGCCACAGCTCGAGCAAGCGAGAGACCATTGGCATTTACTCCATTACTTTTTATAAGTAAAATCCTATCTCCCGTCACTAGCTTGCTATCTGTTATTAGATTTATTTTTTTCTTTATTATTCCAACAGCACTTCCGCCAAGCTCTATTGTATTTTTTTGCATAATCCCTTTCATTGTCGGGGTCTCGCCTCCACCCCAGGACACACCGGCCATATCGCACGCACTTTTCCAGCCATTTATAAGATCAGTCATACGTTTTTTATCCCCAAGCCAGGAATTATCCTCCACAGCCCAGTAAGCATGGACCACAAGTGGAGTTGCCCCAACGCTCACCAAGTCATTTATTATTGTCGCAACAGTGTCATGTCCAATAACGTCATAATAAGTTTTGCCACTCACTTTTCGCATGGCATCAGCTACCAAATTCTTCGTTCCAAGTCCCTCAATAACAGTTGCCATCAAGTGTTTGCCTTGCTCCCAGACATAAGCTGACTCTCCCCGTGAGTCAGAAATTTCAGAAAATCCATGCATCAAAAGGTTTTGTCCTGTTTTTTTTGCCGAATCCTGCGCCAACTTTTTAATCGGATCTTTTGTGTCGTAATTATCTCCTACCTCAGAGTAAGTTATTTTTTTCCTTGCCATAATAATTTTTCTGTATTTCCTTCTACTTTTAGCAGAAGGATGCCTTTGCAAAGCAAAGGGAGGATGAGGTCTTCATCCTTGACTAAGATAAGTGTTAATAATATCACTAACGCGTATTACTCTTTCTGGAATCGTTCCAGATATCAACTCAAATTTCAACCCATTCTCATGATAAAAATCCACCAACATTTGATGTATTCTATCCCTTGTCTTTTTATCCTCAAGCCGTATCTCATCATTAATAAAAGCAACGTCCTGATGATTCATTAAAAGAAATTTATCATAAGTTGGGATGTAGTGTTCAAGCCTTCTCAATAAATGCATGGCTCCCTTTTCGTCTCCTTGCACTTTAGTATAAAACACCACCTCAAGTGCTGATGTATCAGTCACAATTAGCTTAGGGCTACTCTCACTCGCCTTTCTCTCACTCTCAAAAACCATGTCGAGAATTTTTTCTTGTACAGAAAGAGAAAAATTTATTTGATCAGGGTTTTCATTAAAAAACTTCCTTGCTGATTCATGAACAAAAACAACTTCGGGATTATTTTTAAATTCCTCCTCCAAATGTTTTAATAAAGTTGTCTTCCCACTGGCGCTCCCACCAACAATTGCTATCTTTTTCATATAGTTACTCACCTTCAGCTTGGTAATTTCCCTCACTATTTATTGCTTCCAGCCCATGCCGATAAATATATCTTGTTGTTTGCATATGTCCAATAACAGCTTCAGCAATTAATGGGTCAAGATCAACAATCACCCCACCCAGAGGAATTGGCACCCAGGTTGGTATTTCAATTTTTGCTTTCTCAGTTTTCTCGCTCATGATTCTTTTACAAATTTAACAATTCGTTCATAAAACATCAGGCCTTGCGGCTTGTCTATTTTCTCTCTTCTCCAGTTGGGATACTGCGTCATGTCAACAAATTTTTCAGGATGCGGCATAAGACCAAGTATCCGACCTGTCTTATCAGTAATTCCAGCAATTGCGTTTAGCGCCCCATTGGGGTTTTCAGGATACTTCATTGTTGCATTCCCATCCTTATCAACATATCTAAAAACCACCAAATCATCTTTTTCTATCCGGTCCAAAGTTTTCTTGTCAGCAAAAATTTTTCCCTCACCATGATTTACGGCAACATGGATTGGAAAATTCAGATCATCTAAATAAGACGCTTTACTATTTTCGCCTTTCACTCGTACCCAGCGACACTCAAAATGTCCGCTATCATTATGTGTCAAAGTAGCCTCCATTTTGCCTAATTTGCCAAAAGGAAGAAGCCCAGTCCTAATAAGAGTTTGAAATCCATTACAAACCCCCAGAAGATACCCTTTTTTATTTATAAATCTCATCAGGTCTTCAGATAATTTGCTCATCAGCTCAACTGCCAGTACTTTCCCAGATGCAATATCGTCTCCATACGAAAAGCCACCTGGTAAGGCAATTATCTGAAATTCACTCATCCGTCTATCTTTATTTCGAAATTCATTTACATGCACATACTCACTGACTCCTCCTGCTTTTTCAAAAGCATAAAAAAGTTCCTGGTCACAATTTGTACCGTCGCTTCGCAAGATAGCAACTCGTGGTTTGCTTTTCATGAAAAATACTCCTTCATAGGTTTTTGCCAGGCATTTTTTAAGCTCGACAGAGAGCTTGATAATATTTCTTTCTTACCACTTTTAAAAATTAAAGATTTATCTTTCTGTGTCTTGCCCAGTATTTTATATGGAATATTTGAAAAAAGTTTTTTTGCTGTTCTATCATTTTCAACCTCAACAACAAAACTTCCCGCAGTTTCATTAAAAAGCACAAAGTCGGGCCGAGTTTTTCCAAATTTAGAAATATCTATTTCAGCACCAATTCCGCCGCCAAATCCCATCTCAGAAATTGCCACTGCCAATCCGCCGTCTGAGATATCGTGAACTGACAATATTTCACCTCGCTCAATTCCTTTGTAGATTTTTTCAAACACACTCGGCAAAGTCTGTAGATCAACTTTTGGCACGCTAAATTGTCCGGTCTGAGACAGTACGTCAAAATATACAGATCCACCCATGCTCATAAAGTCTGGATTTCCAACAAGCACAATACTCGATCCAATTTTTTTAAAATCAGTCGTCGCAGTATTCCTAACATCCTTTATTCTCCCAAATACTGAAATAAGAAGAACAGGCGGAATTTTAAGAAGTCTTCCGTCAGGATATTTATACGTACTTGACAAACTATCTTTCCCCGAGACAAAAGGCATTAGTAAAAGCTTACTCATCTGAAGGCAAGCATCTACTGTCTTGTCAAGATCAGCAATAGTCTCACTATCAGGTGTTGGGAAAATGAAATTATCTATAAGTGCTGCGTCTTTTGTGCTTCCCCCCATTGCAACAAAATTTGAAACGGCCTCAGTTATTGCCCAAACACTTCCCCAATAAGGATCAATTTTCATAAGAGAGGGGGAAAGGCCATGAGAAATTGCCATTCCATAAGGCTTATCTAAAAATGGCTTTACAATGGCCCCATCTTGTGGTCCGTCCATCTCAACGCCTGAGAAAGGATGAAGCGCTGTTGAGCCCTGTACATTGTGATCATAAAGCCTAACTATTGGTTCTTTTGAGCATACATTAGGATGCGCAAGTACTTTTTTCAGAATGCTTAAAAGTTCATGCTGCTGTTTGGGTAAGCGCACAGGGCTTACTTTCTCCCTAGACTTTCCAAGTAGCGTCTTAATTGGAACTCCGTTGTGCATAAAATCCATTGATAGCGCGCATACTGTCTCATTTTTATAAAATACCTCAAGCATCTGATTATCAATAAATTCACCAATAACATTTGCCTCCACGTTGTACAGTTTACAAATCTTCATCACTTCCTTAAGATCTGTCGGCTTTATAGCCAGAATCATTCTTTCCTGAGACTCAGATAAAAATATCTCCCACGGGGACAAATTTGAGTACTTCAGTGGTACTCGCTCCAGGTATACCCGCGCCCCAGTATCTTTCCCCATCTCACCAATTGCACTTGAATATCCACCTGCTCCACAATCAGTAATCGCCCTTATAAGCTTTTCATCACTAAGTCGAAGTGTCGCATCAAGCATTCTTTTTTCCTCAATCGCATTACCAATCTGCACAGCAGTCCCACTTGTCTCAACAGTTCGCTCCGTCATACTGGCGCTTGAGAATGTTGCCCCGTGTATTCCGTCACGCCCAGTCCGTCCGCCAATCGTCAGTATCAAGTCTCCTTTCTTAGGACTAGATTTCATAGCTTTATCTTTTTTAATTACACCATAAGCCCCAACGGCCACAGTTGGCTTGGCTCTAAAGTCAGGGTGGAAGTGAAGCGATCCATTATTTGTGGGAATACCGACACGATTTCCATAATCTCTTACCCCCGAAATAACTTTTTGCAACATATAACTAGGCTTAAGACACCCTGGCGGAATAAGCCTTCTATCTAAATTCGGCGGTGCAAAACAAAATATGTCAGATGCAGCAATCACTCGCGCCCCTTGCCCAGTCCCAAGTATATCTCTAAAAACCCCCCCCGACCCAGTCATTGCGCCTCCATAAGGCTCAATAGCACTCGGGCTATTATGCGTCTCAACCTTGGCACAAATACCGTATCCGTCATAAAAATCAATCACTCCTGAATTATCAACAAATGCCGACACAATTAGATCCTGGTGTTCTTTTGCAGTCTCTTTTATACGTTTAAAAAGTGGCTTTTTCTTTTCCCCATCAATTACCAAATTTGCCTTAAAAGTCTTATGGACACAGTGCTCACTCCATGTCTGTGCCAGGACCTCTATTTCACAATCCGTAGCGTCCCGCCCCTCCTGCTTAAAGTATTTCTGAATCTCAAGCATTTCCTCATCATCTAGAAAAAGCGAATTCTTCTCGGATAGCTCAGCTAGTTCCTCAGACCGCATCTTTCGTATTGGAATAATTTGAGTTTTCCCAATTTCCCCACTTATTAAAAGAGTTCTGGGGGGATTTTTTACTATCAACTCAACTGCGGGGTTGAAAAGATTTATTTTAGAAATAACTTCTAACATCTCTTTTTGAGTTATCTTTCCGTAAAAAGCGTATTCCCGACTACTATCACACGCAACAGGCGAAAGTCCCAGGTCTTTTGACACCTTCATTAATGATCCTGCTTCAGGATTCATCACCCCAGGTTTATACGCAATCTCAACACTTTGTCTACTTTCAAAAGCCTCAGAATTTATGCTATAACCCTGGTTTACATTTTCAGAAAACGCACTCTCAGCAAGTTTTTTTGCTTCTTTTGCATTTATCCCCTCAATTCTATAAACCTTTACAGATCTGATTTTATTAATACCACTTTGCCCTAAATGATTATTTATCTCACCAAGTAGGCTATTCCCGATAAGATCAGGTCCTTCAGTTGTAAATACTCTAATCGTCTGAATCATATATTTTTATTTTCCATTTTCCAGTTGCCATTCTCCATTAATAAAAGTTACACACTAATGATGGATTGGAAAATGACAAATGAAAAATTACTTATTCCTCTCTACCTCACGCCAGCCAATATCAGTTCTATAAAATAAATTATTCCCTGCAATTGATATCTGACTCATCGCTGCGTATGCTTTTTTCCTTACTTCTTTTATATTTTCCCCCTCAGCAACTAGATGAAATACCCGTCCACCATTAACAACATACTTCCTATTTATTCTTTTTATACCAGCCCCATATACTTTAATTCCCAATGATTTTTCTATCTCCTTAAGTCCAGAAATCTCCGCATTTTTTACTTTAGTATAATCTTCCGGGTAACCCAAAGCGCACCCAGCAACACTTAGTCTTATTTTTTTATCAAATTTGATCAATGCCTTTTTAAGTTTCCCCAAAATAGCTGATTCGACCAACTCTAAATAATCACTTTTTATACTACTTAATATAACTTCAGCCTCAGGATCCCCCCAACGCGAATTAAATTCAATTATCTTTATACTTTTAGCTTGCCCTGCCTGCCCGCCTTTTTGGTGGGAGCTAGTCAAACGGGTCACCATTCCGCCCAAAAAAAGTATTCCTTTATACTCTCGCCCTTCTTTCTTCATTCCCTCCATAAAGGGATTTAGGATCTTTGTTGCAACCTCTTTTAAATGCGCTGAATTTAAAATCCCAGCAGGTGATACGGCTCCCATTCCCCCAGTATTTGGGCCCAGATCCCCAGTGTAAGCAGTTTTATGATCTTGTGCGGAGCCCAGAATAACATAATCTTTTCCGTCACAAAGAGCAAATAATGAAAATTCCTCACCCACCATTGTCTCTTCAATAAGAAATGTTTTACCCGCAGCGCCGAACTGCTTCATAGACGAAATAGCCTGAAAAGCTTGTTCTCTATTCTCAGCTCTTATTGCACCTTTTCCAGACGCAAGTCCTGAAGCTTTTATATAATAAATCTGCTCAGGGCGAGTTTTAATAAATTCTACTGCATCTTTTTGGTTATTAAATTCAAAAAAAGAGGGAATCGGCAAATTATATTTCTTCATAAAAGAACGTGACCAAGCCTTATTCCACTCTATCTCAGCAGCACGTTGCGTCGGCCCAAAAGATCTTATTCCTTCTTTTTCCAAAGAATCAACAACTCCCATAGCCAGTGGTTCATCCTGTGCCACGTCCACCATATCGATCTTTTCTTTTTTAGAAAAATTTATTATTCCCAAAATATCAAGCTGATTTACATTTGGGACACATTTAATTTTAGGATTTGTGACCTCCATAAAGTCATTCCCAGGAGCCACAAAAACATGACTTACTCTTTTGCTTTTCGCATATGCCTCAGCCAGTGCGTGTTCGCGTCCACCACCACCGATAATTAGAATTTTCATATTAATTGCAAAGTTTCGTTAAAACCTCAACGTAGAGCTTATTCTCTTTTTTCTTAAGCCGTGCGTAAAGAGATTTGATTGTATCATCAGGCTTTATCTTTTCAAAGGTCCGTCCCAGAACTGGCCCAAAATCAAACTCATCAGTTAGAAAATGTACAGATGATGAGGCATAGGTTGAATTAGCTTTAAGAAAATTATCGACTGCCAAATCAGCATAAAGTCCTTTATTCCAGACTCCTACGCTCCCGTCAGGATTTTTAAAAGGCTTATTAACACTCTCTGGTATCACCCCAGGATGAAGATTTAGTATTTGATCTTTATACATATCCAAAACTTCTTGCGGAATAAATTGCTTCCATCCACAAAGCACCACAAAATCAGGCTTGGCCTTACTTAAAATCGGCAGTAACTCCCGCTTTGTCCTACAGATCTCAACTTTTATGCTATTTTCCTTGGCAATTAATACGCCCGGAGAATTTTCAGATTCACTTATTACTAAAATAATTTTTGCATTTATTACTTTGTTTTTTATTGCGGCGAGGATGGTTTGAAGATTGGTTCCTTTTCCAGTTGGTGATATAAGTAGTACAAGTCGTCTCATCAGGATATCATCGGCACATTTTGCCTCATAAGTCTTGTGTTAGTTTTGGTAACTTTTTTTACTATATTTACACTTTTCTTCTTAGGATAAATCAAGTTCTTTTTATTATCCCCAATATCAATTGGATACTTTCCCGTAAAACAAGACGTGCAAAATAATTTTTCAGACAGACCAGTTGATTTGATAAGTCCTTTATATGACAAATAGCTCAGACTATCAGCCTCAATATGCTCTGTAATCTCCCGAACTGGCATCGTACAAGCAATCAACTCCTGTTGTGTTGGTGTATTAATTCCATAAAAGTCAGGAAACATAACAGGGGGACAACTACTCATCATATGAACTTCTTTGGCTCCAGCTTTTCTTATCATCGCAACTAGTTTTCTCGCAGTTGTTCCGCGCACAACACTATCATCAATAATAATAACCCTCTTCCCCTCAATAACCTCTTTTAACGGATGAAGCTTCATCTGAACTCCACGGTTTCTTAAATTTTGATCCGGCAAAATAAATGTCCGACCAATATATCTATTTTTGACAAGCCCAAATTCAAAAGGAATCCCGCTCACCCGTGAGTATCCAATAGCAGCCGGTATTGCGCTATCAGGAACAGGTATCACAACATCTGCTTTTATCGGGAACTCTTTGGCAAGAGTCATTCCGAGATTTTTCCTTACCTCATAAACACTTCTGCCAAGTAACTCACTATCAGGACGCGAGAAGTACACAAACTCGAAAATATCCAATTTCTGACTAGGCTTGGCCAGTCTATACGACTTAAGCCCGCGCTTATCAATTATCACCATCTCACCTGGGCGGACGTCTCTTATATGCTTGGCATTTATTGTGTTAAAAGCACAAGTTTCACTCGATATAACATATCCATCGGCTAATTTTCCGATAGACATAGGCCGAATGCCATTACTATCTCTAATTGCCGCAATCTTGTCCTTGGTGAGAATTACAATTGAAAATGCTCCGGTGAAAAGAGGAAAGGATTTTTTTATTGCTGCCTCTAGAGTCAGTCCTTTAACAAGATAGTACTTAAGAACAGCATGGATCATCTCAGAGTCATTCAAGTCACTCGCATAAATCCCTTTTTTTGTTAAGAACTGCTCAAGCTTTGTCGTCATCGGCAAATTACCATTGTGAGCCAGTGCTAAAATCTCAGCCGAGCGAGCAACGGGTTGGTTGTGCTCAGGGGTTGATCCACCAGACGTTGAGTATCTGTTGTGTCCTATTGCCAAATTGCCAGTCAATTTCTCCAAATCTGGCTCTGTATATACCTGTGAAACTAGCCCCATCGCCTTATGGACTCTTATCTTCTCGCCATCACTGGCGGCAATCCCAGATGCTTCCTGGCCGCGATGTTGTAATGAATAAAGTCCAAAATAAGTAAGTCTAGCAGCCCCAGTACCATACACTGCAAATACTGCGCATTTTTCCCTGAGCTCATCATCTTGTCTCAAATCGTCTATTTGCATAGGGGGAGTATCAGTTTATATTTTTTTAAGCTAAATTGTCAAAAACTAAATTTTCTTTAAGAATTTCTCAACATTTTTCACTATTCTTTTTTCAATCGATCTAACTCTTGGCTTCTCAAATGCCTTTCCAGTAATCATTTCATATGCCTCGATATACCGTCTACTAACTTGCTCCTGAGTAGCCTTTGTCATTTTTGGAGGTGTTCCATCTCCCGTATATCCTCTTTCTTTATACCACAATCTCAAAAACTCTTTATCAAAATTATCAGGCTCTTCACCCGAGGAAAATTTTGTTTCATAACTTTCTTTAATCCAAAACCTTGATGAATCAGGTGTATGAATCTCATCAATCAGAATTAACTTCCCGTCAATAAGACCGAATTCATATTTTGTATCAACAAGAATAAGGCCGCGCTTGGCACATAATTCCACGCCGTATTCATATAGAGCAAGCGAGGCTTTTTCCATCTGCTTATATATCTCTTCAGACACCAGCGTACTTTTTAAAACTTCATCTCGAGTTAGCCTGGCGTCATGCCCAATCTCAGGCTTGGTCGTTGGCGTTATAACTGGACGAAGTAGTTTTTGATTTTTCAAAAGGCCATCTGGAAAATCAATTCCATAAATATTTCGCTCGCCTTTTTTATAAGACCCCCAGATCGATGTACCAGTAACCCCAGTTATATATCCACGAACGACCATCTCAATTGGGATCATCTCCGCATTTGATACGACCATTACATTTGGATCAGGCACTGACAGCATGTGATTTCTGACAATATCAACAGTCTCCGTAAACCAAAAAGCAGACAACTCATTTAAGACCTGGCCTTTATAGGGAATATAACCAAGATTGCTATCAAATGCCGAAACCCGATCAGTTGTGATAATTATCCGTGTGGTTGGCAAAATATAATAGTCACGTACTTTCCCTTGACGCTTCTCGCCTAGGTTAGCTAGATCAACGGTTTTGAGTATTTGCATAGAATTATTGTTCGAGCGTAGTCGAGAACTATGCAGTTTATGCATCTCGATTCTCTCACTTCGTTTTCTCACTAGAAGAGTACTCTTCTAGATATTTCTTATAGCCAAGACTTTTAAGTCTCTCAACTTTTTTTAGCACGGTACTCTCAAGGCTTTTTTTATACTCTTCAACTTTCCCGTATATCTTCTCGTCAAAAGCTCCAATTATACTTGCAGCCAGTATCCCTGCGTTTTTAGCCCCATTCACAGCAACAGTCGCAACAGGAATTCCAGGCGGCATCTGAGCTATTGATAGAAGCGAATCCAGCCCGTCCATGCTTTTAGTTCTGATAGGCACTCCAATAACAGGAAGGGCAGTAAGAGACGCTATCATTCCAGGTAAATGAGCAGCTCCACCAGCCCCAGCAATTATCACGTTTAGCCCTTTGTCCTTTGCCTGACGCGCATACTCATACAGTCTCTCAGGAGTCCTATGAGCTGATACTATTGTTACTTCATGCTCAACGCCCAATTCATCAAGCACGCCGGCCGCTTCCTGCATAACAGGAAGATCGCTATCACTCCCCATAATTATTCCCACGAGCACTTTATTCTTGATTCTTGATTCTTGATTCATTAAATAACAATAGCCTTTCTAGCTTCCTCAGCTTTCCTAAGACACTCCTCTACACTCTCCCCCATTACTGTTATATGTCCCATCTTTCGCCCAGGTCTAGATTCATTTTTTCCATACATATGCACGGATACTCCAGGGATTTTTAACGCTTCACCCAACCCTTCTGTAAATCCTGAGCCATGTCGCTCTCCCAAAATATTTTTCATCACAACAGCTTTTGGTAACAGGTCTGTTGCCCCAAGTGGAAGTCCAGTAATTGCCCTAATATGCTGCTCAAATTGTGAAGTAGGCGTTGCCTCAATACTATAATGCCCGGAATTATGAACACGCGGCGCGATCTCATTAACAAGAACATTATCGTTTTTTAAAAGGAACATTTCAATACCAAAAACCCCCGCCCCTTTAAGCGACTCCATACTTTCAATCGCAAGTTTGGTCGCATTTTCCTCTGCTTTTTCATTTACCCTCGCAGGTACAATGACAGTATCACAGATGTTATCTATATGAATTGTCTCAGCAACTGGATAAGTCTTTATCTCACCGCTTGTTCCCCGAGCAACCATTACAGCTAACTCTTTTTCAAAAGGCACCAACTCCTCAATATAAAGTGATCTACCTCTTAACTTCTCCATAGCTTTTTCAATCGCACCCTTATGTTTTACAACTACATTACCCTTTCCGTCATAAGCCTCAGTCCGCGATTTTAGTATAAATGGATAACCCGTCCTTTCGGCGACTTTCAAGATATCAGCTTTGTTTTCAACTGGGTAAAAAGGCGCAACTAAAATACCATTTTTCTTAAGAAATTCTTTCTGCTTTAGCTTATCTTTAATAATAGAAAGAGTTGCAGGAGAGGGGTGGACAGCTTTTCCATTATCACTCAGCTGTGACAATGTCTTGTCATTTACATGCTCTATTTCAAATGTTAGAAGATCGGAAAATTCTGAAAGACTCTTTATCGCTTCTCCATCTTTAAAATCTGCAAGCAATTGTTCATCAGCGACCTGTCCAGCAGGTGAAGATTCTGTCGGATCAAGTACGATAACATTAAATCCCAATTTTTTAGCAGACATCGTGAGCATCCGCCCCAGCTGCCCACCCCCAACAATTCCAATACTCTGTATATTACTCATCAGTTATTCTGTGTCATTGCGAGGAGCACAATAGACGCGGCAATCTCTTGCAGCAGAGATTCTCACACCTTCATTTCATTCCGCTCAGAATGACAACGGACTACTTTCTAATTTCTTTTATCGTCTTTTCAGTAAGCTCTTTTGCCAGTCCGATGTAAGTATGGGGAGTTAGATCACTTAGCTCTCGCTTTACATTCTTTTCAACAGGGAGTTTTTCTACCAGTTCTTTCCATCCTTTTTCATTAAGTCTAGTTCCCCTGGTTAGATCTTTCAAAATTGTATATGGATCACTTACTCCCTCACGTCTTAGAATCGTCTGTGCTGCCTCAGATAAAATGCTCCAATCTGAATTTAGGGATTCTTCAATTTCCACTAGGTTTGGTTTTACCCTAGACATCCCGTCAATAAGAGAAGTATAGGCAAGATACGAATACCCAAAAATACTTCCAGCATTTCGCATCACAGTACTATCTGAGAGGTCTCGTTGAAGTCTGCTAACTGGGAGTTTGCGTGTAAAAAATTCTATCAAAGAGTTAGCTCCTCCCAAATTACCCTCAGCATTTTCAAACATAATTGGATTTACCTTTTGTGGCATAGTTGAGGACCCCACCTCTCCTTTTTTGACAGTTTGTACCATAAAGTTATCACTAATATATCTCCACATGTCTTGGGAGAGATCCATTAGTACTCCGTTTATTCTTTGAATTGTTTGTAAGTAAGAAATTATATCCTCATAAGTATTTATCTGAGTAGTCATGAGGTTGAGAAAAAGCCCTAAAGAATTCGTAAATTTCTCCGAAAATTTTATCCAATCAGTCTTTGGATAGGCTAAATTAAGGGCATTAAAATTCCCCACAGCACCATTTAATTTGCCGGATAAGTTTTGACTTCTCAAAGTTTGCATTTCCTTATTAAGGCGACTCGCAAAGACTGCGAACTCATGTCCCAAAGTCGTGGGAACTGCTGCCTGCCCATGCGTCCTCGCAAGCATCGGTGTCGCTTTATATACCTCGGCAATCTTTATCAAGTTTTCTAAAAGTTTATTAAGCTGTGGAAGAATTACTTCATTACTCGCTCTTTTTATCATCAGGCGGTACGATAAATTATTTATATCTTCAGAAGTCAGCCCAAAATGGATCATCTCCATAATGTCTTCAAGAGATGTATCTTTGACCATTTCCCTAAATACTCTCTCCATCGCCTTTACATCATGCTTGGTCTCTTTCTCAATTTCTTTAACTCGCTCAGCATGCTTTAAAGATAGCTCAGGCCCCAGTTTTGATAATTTATTTTTCTCACCTGGTTTTAACTTCCGCAAAATCCCTGCCTCAGATAGGAAAATTAAATAAGTTGCCTCGATCTCAACACGAGTTGCGATCAGTGCATACTCTGAAAGATAAGGTGTGAGGGGAGCGGTTTGTTCTTTATACCGCCCGTCAAGAGGCGAGAGGGAAAAAAGTGGCGAATTCAGCGGCATTGCGAGCTATATGATAGCTGAAATCATGCAGTTTCGCAATCATTTGGATAGTATAAATTTCTCAATCACATGCGCCACTCCGTCGTCTTTCACGTCTGGTGCAATATAGTCTGCAATTGATTTTAGATCTGGTATCGCATTGCCCATAGCCACCTTGAGTCCTGACGCCATAAGTAGCGGAAAATCATTCCCCGAGTCCCCAACACCAATAATCTCTGAAGTCTTAACGCCAAATATCTTTGCCGCTTCATAAATTCCATGTAATTTCGTCGCCTGAGCATGACTCACCAATAGATCATGCGTCTTATTTCGTCCCTCATGCGTCATGCTCACTTTTATATTTGGAATATGTGTTAATTTCATCATCATCGAATTAGCCTTTCTTTCAGTCATTCTATGCGTCGTAAAAATATTCAAAATCGCTCTTTTTGACGGAAGCTTCTCATAGATTGAATCCTGTATCCCGTCATTTAGAAAAAAAGTTATACCGTTATCTGAGAGTATTTTTGAAACCTGCTCCACATCTTTTTCCCGCATCGCTTTTCTATAAAAGTATTTTTTCGTGCGTATATCCATCACCTGCGCCCCGTCATTCATAATAATTACCCCATCAGTTATCGCCAGATGGGTTAACAAATGCTTCATCATAAAATATGGTCTTCCTGTAGCGATACAAACATGCACCTTCGCGCATGCTGCCCGGATAGCACTTGTGACTTTCTCAGAAGGTAAAGCCTTCATGTTATACGGAATAATAGTCCCGTCAACATCTAAAATTAGCATTTTATACTTCATCTTGCTTGTTATTTTAATTACCCAAAGTTTAAATTGCAACCTAACAGTGCTACAATTGGCCTTGTCTTTAACTAGACGCTAATTCCTAGTCTCTAGACGCTAAAAAGATGGATCAGGTCGCCCAAATCAGAGAAAAAATAGACATCATTCCCTTCCTTTCAGAATTCCTGACTCTCAAAAAAGCTGGGAGAAATTTCAAATCAAATTGTCCCTTCCACAACGAAAAGTCCCCCTCTTTTGTTGTCTCGCCCGATAGGCAGATCTGGCACTGCTTCGGCTGCGGCAAAGGAGGAGATATCTATACTTTTCTCATGGAGTACGAGCACGTCGAATTCCCAGAGGCTCTTCGAACTCTCGCCAAAAGAGCAGGAGTGGAACTTATAAAGGACAGGGCTTTTTCAGGCACCAATAATAAAAAAGAGCAGATCTATAAAATAAATAAAGCAGCAGCTGATTTTTATCACTACGTTCTTACCAAGCACAGAGCAGGCAACACAGCTCTTAAGTATCTCCAAGATAGGGGTATAACACCGAAGGTAATTGAGACTTTTGGTATTGGTTTTGCTCCCAAAAAAGGCAACATTCTTTCTCGTTACCTTATGACCAAAAAAAAATTCACCAGAGATGAATTATTCGAGAGTGGCCTTTCCTCAATTCGGGGCGGTACGGTGGCAGACTTCTTCTTTGGCCGTCTCATGTTCCCCCTGTCAGATCATAGAGATAATATAATTGGTTTCTCAGGGCGTATTCTAGATGAGGCCTCATTTGGACCCAAATACATAAATACGCGCGATACGCTGGCGTATCACAAGGGAGAGGTCTTTTTCGGTCTCAATATCACAAAAGAAGCAATTCGAAAAGAAAATAAGGCAATTCTAGTCGAAGGAGAGTTTGACGTTATGAGTTGTTATGAGCACGGCGTGCCAAATGTCATAGCTATAAAAGGAACAGCCCTGACAGAGCCTCAAGTGAATTTGATCAGTCGCTTTGCAGAGAAAATTGCTATTTGTTTTGATGGTGACTCAGCAGGACAAAATGCAATCAAAAGAAGCCTTCCTATAATAGAAAAAAAAGGCCTTACTACATCAGTAATTCTCATTCCAGGTGGCAAAGACCCAGACGAGGCAATAAAAAATAGTGGTGAACTTGCCTTTAAGCTGGCTGTCAAAAACGACCTAAACATCTATGATTATTTACTTACCACAACTCTTGCAAATTTTGATACTGCGCTTCCTTCAGGTAAAAAAGCAGTTTCAGACGAACTCCTCCCCATATTTGGAGGCATTGATAACGAAATTATAAAAGAGCACTACCTAAAAAAGCTAAGTAACGAGCTGGATACTACTCTTGAAAGTATCCAGCGTGAGCTTGAGAGAAAAGTCACAAAGCAACTTGACCCAATAAAAATAATAGTCAAAGAAAAAAAGCCAAGAGAAGAAGTTCTGGAAGAGTATCTAGTCTCACTTATTATCCAATCAGATCTCCCAAAGGTAAGTACAGAGCTCGTTGTTGAGATCCTCAAGGAAACTCTCGGCAGGCAAAGAGCCTACCAGAAACTTCTCCATCACCTACTTGATTTTTGCCAAGAAGAACGCGAATTTGAGCAGAAAAAATTCTCCAGCTTTCTCCCCACAGAGCTTCTCCCAACCTATGATAAAACCCTACTTCTCCCGCTTCCTGATTTTGTCGATTCAGACAAGAGGCTCAAAGAGATTAAAAAGGTGGCCGAAGACTTACGAGATCTTTATCTGAGAGAAAAAATGCAGCAACTAGCTCTAGAAATTAAAAAAGGTGAGCTGGAAGGTCAGGAAGAAGACAGGCTCGAGAAATTAAAAGAAGAGTATTCACGTCTGACAACAAAGCTCGCAAAAAGATAATTATAGGTGGCTAAAAAGCTCAATTTATGCTATAATTTCCTAATGACAAATAAGCTTCCCCCGCTTCTCCAGGATATCGTTGTTTCATCCAAAAAAAGAGGCTATATCACACAGGACGAGATCCTGACAATTTACTCAAAGCCCGAAGAACACATTGACGAATTAGACATCCTTTATGACAAGCTCATGAAGTCCAACGTCGACGTCTTCGAGTCAGTCACCCAGGAGCAAGACGAGCAAAAGCCGATTGAGGATCTCGAGAAGGAACTCGAAGCCCTCACTGTCTTAACAGAAGGCACAGTCTCAGATCCAGTCAGGATGTATCTCAAAGAAATTGGTAGAATTCCTCTTTTGACATTTGATCAGGAAATTGAGCTCGCCAAAAAAGTTGAGAAAGGTGACAAGGCCTCAAAACAAATGCTCATCAACTCCAATCTTAGATTGGTAGTATCTATAGCTAAAAAATATATTGGACGCGGTTTATCACTACTTGATCTGATCCAGGAAGGCAATCAAGGACTCATAAGAGCAGTTGAGAAATACGACTGGAGACGAGGCTTTAAATTCTCAACCTACGCTACATGGTGGATCAGACAAAGTGTAACAAGAGCTATTGCAGACCAGGCTCGTACTATTCGTATTCCAGTCCACATGGTCGAAAATATCAATAGATTTTTACGTACTTCTCGAAAGCTCATGCAGGAATTAGGCCGTGAACCAACCCCTGAAGAAGTCGCCAAAGTTCTAGGGATTGAGCCTGAAAAAGCACTCGAGATCATTAAAATCTCCCAAAACCCAGCCAGTCTCGAGGCTCCAGTCGGCGATGAAGAAGATAGTAGACTTGGAGATTTCATCTCTGATTCTAGTGCTCCTACACTGTTTGACTCTGCAAGTCGTGAGCTTCTCAAAGAACAAGTAGAACAGGTATTAGGCACACTTTCAGACCGCGAACGTCGTGTCTTAGAAGAGCGTTTTGGCCTCAAAGATGGCCGTCCAAAGACACTGGAAGAAGTTGGTCGCATGTTCGCAGTCACTCGTGAGCGTATCCGCCAGATCGAGGCCAAAGCCTTAAGAAAACTCCGCCACCCAAGTCGTGGCAACAAATTAAAAGACTACCTAGGGTAAGTCCTATAGTTGATTTTTCCCCTCAGAATTGTTAAGATATCAGCTCATGTATAAAGAGCAAGAGACGAACGCAAACTTTTCTGGTATTCAGCTAGTCACTCCCGAGACTAAGATTACACATCTTCGTGATACTGATGGCTTCCCTTTTTTCGAAACAACTCCTGTTCTAGCTGGAGAATTTGGCAGGGTATCATTTATCGGACACCAAAATCCTAAAATGGCTGTAAATGAAAAATTTGCCATGCTTCTTGAACCAGGTTCGCAAGCAGTAGCTTTTTGTAGGGTACTAACTGAAGTAGCACAGCTAGACGAAGAAAAGTATCGCCTTGCAGTTAGACTCCATGACGCAGACTTACCATCCTTTTCTTTCATCTGCACCCTTTCCCAATCAGCAAGCAACCTGGAAGTTAGATACCTATCCCCTGTTCTATCAGGAGGCAGCGCAGGCCATAAAAGCGGCCAGTCTCTAGCAGACAAATGGACCCCAAATTTTACAAAAGAGCCTGTAGGACTATACGTTCCGGCAGATCAATCTCTACAATATCTTCGCGTCAGCTTCAAAGGCGGGATTAATAAATAGTTCAGACAGACATTGCACTCAAAATATAAAAAAGTCCAAAGATCGCCTAGGGTAAAAAGGGTATTGAAGGGGTAGGAATCTCTTCCCGCACAATACTCTTTGAAGTCTCAATCTTTAAAATTACTCTCTCAGGAGAATTTCCAATTTTTATATCCATTGACCCTTCCCCCATCAGTCCATGAATTTTGGTGTGTGAAGAAGAATAAATAGCAACTATAACTCCGTTGCCAGCAAAAAAATTATACAGTTCTATCTCGCCATCTGCCTTATCAGATGATTCATCAATCCTAAAAGGAACAGGAAGCCTTTGTCCGTCATAAAGGGTATACGGCTCAATTATCCTCTCGCCATTTTCTCTTTCTATTCCAATTCTCGTACTCATGCATTTGTTATACACCCTATAATAAAATTATGCAAGAGCTGCTATAATACTCCAATGAGACGAGAGAGCGAGACTACGAATTTTAATAATTCTATGACTAGACATACTGAGTATCAGCCAGCAAACAAACCCAGAGTATATAATTTTACTCCTGATTTTTCAATTAGATCCGTATCTCAAATCGACCTATCTCTCCTCAAAGAAAATGGTATAAGGACTCTTTTTGTAGACGTCGACGGAACGCTTGTCTCGCCCAACAAAGAAACTATTACAGATGAATCGCTTGCTTTCCTCCATAGAGCCCGAGAAAAAGGATTGGATGTATTTGTTGCCTCAAATTCCACTAGAGACCTTTCATTTATAACTAGTAATACTGGGGTAAGTGCTATAAGAACAGGCCTTCGGAAAAAGCCTTTACCCATATTCTTCAATAAATTACTAAAAGAGTCAGGTGCCTCTCCCAAAGAGTCAGCAATAATAGATGACAAGTTAATACACGGAATACTAGGTGGAAATATAATGGGAATGACAACTATCTGGACTGAGTCACTAGGCCTGGGCTGGAAAAATTACGCAACTGGAATAGCCTTTGTTGAGAAATTGGCTAGAAATAGGTTAAGGAATATGGAGTAAATTAGGAAGAAGGTTCAGTCCCTGTTCTATCAGTGATAGTAATATCCACGATTCCTTCAACTCCAGGTATTACTACATCTGAAAATTCTACAATATCATTTTGAAAAATATGTGGCTTAGTCCTGAGCCTTATCCCAGTTTCAGGTTTGGGATAAATGCGCTGAATTGAAGTCGCTACGTCAAGTTCATTTTTTATCTCATGAACAATAGAGCCATCCCCTATTTCTCTCGGCAAAATCTGAATAGCACTACTCTCAGCAGTGAGAGTTATCGGTCCTATATCTGGTCTACCTTTTACCTCAATAGTCGTTGCCATCTAAGTCTATGTTATACTCGCCGTGCTAGTCTTTGTCAATAATATGAAAAGAGCTGTAATATTTCTCCACGGCAACAGGCCGGACAAAAAAGACCTCAAAAAGTTTGTTCGCTCTTCAGACAGTATTATCTGTGCTGATGGCGGTGCAGAATACGCACTAGATGCTGGTCTGACACCCGGTATTGTTCTGGGCGACTTCGACTCCCTCCCCCAAAAGTTTCTGAAAATATTAAAAGACCTCAATACTCCCACTGAAAAATTCCCCACAGACAAAGACGCCACAGACTCAGAGCTTGCAGTCTCTTTTGCTATAAAGTCTGGTTTTAAAAATATCATTTTATTCGGCGTGCTGGGAGACCGCATAGACCACCAGGAGGCAAATATCACCTACCTTGCCCACATTTCCCAGGAAAGAAGTATAGAGATACAAATAATTGATAAATCCCAAATTCTTTCCTTTGCGACCTATGAACATAGTCTAAAAGGAAAAATTGGCGACACAGTCTCACTCATTCCATTATCAGGTGAAGTAAAAGGAGTCACCACCCAAGGTCTCAAATGGGAGCTCTACAAAGACACTCTAGAATTCGGCGCTACCCGCGGCGTGAGTAATGTTTTCATCAAATCCAAAGCCCACATCTCAGTTCAAAAAGGAATACTTCTAGTCGTCCAGCAGAGGTAAGAAAGTAATTATTTGAACTGATTAGTCAAGTCGTAAATTGGATAAATATTAAAAATAAAAACAGCAGGTATCATAAGCGCTACCATCACAAATCCGGATACATAAAGCCACCTAGTCCATTTTTCCCCCATCTTATGCTCCAGTGAAAATAAGCCTATTATTATTTGCAATAGTGCTATAAAAATACTCAGAAAAAAATAGAAAAAACCCAGGTATGTTGTAGGTTTTACTGATCCAAAAGAATTCTGCAGCTCAAAAATAGGAAAGATCAACTGAGAGAATCCTAAAAACACAATAGCCTCCAAAAGTCCATAGATTATCAGAGATCTTTTCATCGGGTTACTTACTTTTGCATTTGCTTCAATTGGAGTACTGGTCGCAGTTGCGGTAGCTAGAGGAATAGGATCTGTTAAAGGCTGGTCTGAATTATCCATAAATTCAGTCTCTCAAGTATTCTATTTTCTGTCAACTTGAAGCAGACTTAGCCTCTAGATTTCTCTGACCGTTGATGTTAAAATAACCAGACATTCCGCGATAGCTCAACGGTAGAGCAGGAAACTGTTAATTTCAAGGTTCTAGGTTCGAATCCTAGTCGCGGAGCCAGATTCAAGATGAACCCCACAAACGGGTCTTATTATAACCTTCAATGGAAGAAAAACCTTCTAAACAACAAGTTGTCGCTATTTTAGATCAATATATATTTGGATGGGCGTATAAAGATATTGAACGTGCATCTATTTTTGGAGAAGCAAAACTTGCAGGATTTATACTTGGTACATGTTTTATAGATGCGATGGCTGGTTTCTACGCAGGAATAGATAGAGAACAATCAAAAAAGAACTCAGGGAAAAGATTTAAAGATTTTGTGAAGAAATATATGGGGAAATACGATGCAAAGAAACTTTGGGAAGATTTACGTTGTGGGCTAGTTCATTCTTATGCCGAAGGTGGGACCTATGTCTTCACGCATTCAAATGAGGCAGGGTTTCACTTTAATAAAATCAACGACGGGAGAATTATGCTGAATTTGGAAGATTTTTGTGCTGACCTACGAGAAGCATATAGACTTTACAGAAATGATATATTAACTGATCAGGATATATATGATAAGGCTGTTGCAAGACTTAAAATGGGAATAATGGCTTTAAACACTACTACTTAAAGTTAATTTTTTAATTTCCCACCATCTCTGTTGTAGTTGAGCAAAGTAGACCGGATGCCAAATTATATCCAAAATATTTTTGTATAAAGAGTCAAGGGATGGGGAGCCAGAGTTGATTATCTAATTTTATGCTGTATAATCTCGCTTATGGTAGAGATAGAACAAGATCAAGATTCGCTCGAGAGGTCATTATTGCATCCAGACTTCGAAGGAAGACTTCTCGCAGACAAGAAGTCAGAAGATATAACTGCAGATTTAGATGAATATCTTCAAGGTACTGAACCAGGTAATGTCAGGTATGCAGCATTTTTAGATTTTATTAGGATTATTGAGGTTAGGGACGCATTGCATCAGGCGTTTTTTAATGTAGAAAATCCCAGTGATGAGTCTGGCACAAAGACAGAAAGAAAAAGCAACTTAAGAATGGCTGAGTTTAGAAAAGAACTCGTTAAGGAGCGAATTGATAATGCTAAATCCAGATGGTCTGGTTACGACACTGCATGGCGAGAGATTGATAATTTCTACCTTGACTTAGAGATAGCCTACTCAATAGAAAATGATTTCACCACGGATGAATATCCTTATGGCGAAGGGCCTTTTGCAATTTTTTCCTATGTACGTAGTTATTTAAACTCCAATGACAGACGGGAAGGTAAAACACTGCAAGAATTTACTGAAAGTCATGATGATACTGTCATATTTGAACCAGCTACCATCGAACATTTAGATTCATTCATCGGAGGGTTAAGTTCTAGGGATTTATAAATATAGTATTTTCATAATTCTCATTACTTTCAACAAAATGCGTTCGAAGTGTGCAAACGTTGGGGAGCACTACATTTTTAGCCTCAAATTTGCTATGTCCAGAGTCGGACGATCGAACGCAATCTATGCCCTATGTCGAAAATTTGTTAAAATCATAATATGAGTGAAGTAAAAGTTACTGCTGGGTTAGTCATCTCCTTAGACGGTTTTGGTGCAGGCATTAATCAAAGTTTTGAACATCCATTTGGAGAAAATTTCGATGCTGATTTACTCGATCGATGGATGTTTGCCACGCCTGAGAAGGAAAAGCACAAAAAAGAAATCGACGCGATCCTCGATGCTGGCGCTTTTATCATGGGAAGTAATATGTTCGGACCCAAAGACCGAAGAGAGAATCCTGAATGGAAAGGCTGGTGGGGCGATGATCCTCCCTATCACGCCCCAGTTTTCGTCCTTTCCCACCACGACAGGGATCCAATAGAAATGGAAGGCGGAACAACTTTTTACTTTATCACTGATGGAATCGATTCCGCACTCGCCAAAGCCAAAAAAGCTGCAGGAGAGAAAAATGTAAAAATTATGGGCGGAGCAAATACCATAAATCAATACCTAAAAGCAGGACTAATTGATGAGCTCTGGCTTCATATCGTCCCTGTGACAGTTGGCGAAGGTACCAGGCTTTTTGAAGGCGTCGGACAGCTCAAGCTACAACCCACTGAAATAAGCGGGACTGACGTCGTGACACATATTAAGTATAAAGTATTGCAATAGTTTATCTATAGCAATCGCTAAAGCGATTGATAATAGGTACTGACATTTTCTCCTCCAAAGGCGGACAAGTATTAAGTGGAGCAGTATACTTACAAAACTAATACGAATAAGTTTTCCAAATCTGTTAAAATAGATAAAATGAGTAAACTAATTACATGCATCTGGTTTGCGAGCAATAACGGAGAAGAAGCGGTAAATTACTACATAGACACTTTTAAATCAGCTCCTGGTAATCATGAAGCAAAAATTGGTGATATCACAAAAGCACCTAAGGCATCAGAAGAAATTTCTGGTAGACCCGAAGGATCTGTTTTGACTGTTGAATGCGAGCTTGATGGAATAAGTTTCATGGCCCTAAATGGTGGCCCTGTTGAGCAATTTAAGCTTAACGGGTCTGTATCTTTTATAGTTGAGTGCGAAACACAAGAAGAAATTGATTTCTTCTGGGAGAAGCTCTCTGCAGTTCCTGAAGCTGAACAATGCGGATGGTGTCAAGACCGCTTCGGTGTCACATGGCAAATAGTCCCAAAGATCTTAGATGAATTGATGAGAGACCCTCAAAAAACAGAGGCGGTAACAGCTGTCTTCATGCCCATGAAAAAACTCGACCTTGAAGCAATTAAAAAAGCTGGCGAATAACATATGGCTACTATAAATACCTGGATCAACTTCAACGGTAACGCGCAGGAAGCATTTGATTTTTATAAATCAGTTTTTGGTGGAGAGTTCGCAAAAGTAGTACATTTCAAAGATCTTGCCAGCGCGCAGTTCCAAGTAGCAGAAAAAGAAGAAAATAAAATAATGTATATTGCCCTACCTATTGGTAAAGATACTATGCTAATAGCCAATGATGTTCCGGAAATTATGGGACGAGTAAATGAAAGAGAAAATAGAAGCAAGATTTTGGTAAATACGGAAAGTAAAGAAGAAGCGGAAAGAGTATTTCATGGCCTCTCACAAGGAGGAGAAGTAGAAGGACCTATCGGAGACAGTCCATGGGGAACATATGCAGGAATGTTCAGGGATAAATACGGTATTGAATGGATCATTGAGTATTCCTCTCCTGGTAAATAAATACCTTTTCTAACTTATCATCTCTTCTGTCAAAATCTGAGCATAATAGACTCTGAGATTCCGTTGAGAGTAAGTAGACTTTTTTACTCACCTGTCTACTTCTAGGTGCTCGACTTTTAAAATTAAATTATTCTTTACTCCAGCTACTGCCGGCAGCAAATGATTTAGTACCTGCTCAGCAGTCATTCGGAATCTCCGACCCCGCGCTGATATTTTAAGCCACCCTTCCTTATCCTTATAATACTTCTCTGTAAAATTCTTCGTCCCCATATAAATGATATAGCTTTCATTTTTAAGATTCATAGCTCAAATTCTAACACACTAAGTTTAAGTATCACCTAATAAGTAGTGTAGTAGACCCAAAAAAGATCTCAGAGGAACATTTGAAAAGAAAGAGTGTAATTAGGCGTAATACCTGTTATAATCCCGGTCATGGGTAAAAGGAAAAGCATCCTAATATCCTGCCTACTGTTAGCATTAATTGCAATAGTCATTAACATTGTTAATGCTAACAAGCTTCGACCTCCAGTGAAAGGGGTAAATACTGAAATTACAGTAAATAAAACATTAAAACAAAATACCCATCCAACACCAACCATCAAAGTGCAAAAAGCTGCAACTTTACCTACTCCAAACGTCATTTCCACCCCACCCCAGTCATTAAAAAGCCCTGAATTAGCCTCTTCATCACAAAGTAATAATGATAACCATCAGAAATCAGCTACAGCAGAAAGTGGAAATCAACAACCGACTCCTACAAATTCACCTTTAGCAACAACTTCAATATCTCCTACAATTGCACCGAGCCCAACCCAAGCTCAAGAAATTACTGATAACAATACAGTCAGTATTACACCAGCAACAAAGCCATCACATGGAATTATTGTTTCAGGAAATGGAAATGGAACAAATCAAAGCACCGGAGCAGATGTTCGTATCACAACTGGTTTAGCAAATTAAATTTGCTATAATCTCCCCATGGCAGAGTTAAAGACAAAAGCTACAGTTATAAACCCCAAAGACTTTTTAAATACCATTTAACCCGAGCAAAAAAGAAAAG
>JADMIO011486935.1_pt1 | contig 41379 bp, 13 predicted proteins | sample 8958161 | NCBI WGS metagenome assembly JADMIO01 (sample SAMN16585339, study PRJNA669376) | soil metagenome | isolation source: Crop rotation soil | place: USA: Cullars Rotation, Alabama | collected 2011 | reverse complement strand
CCGCGACTTCAAGTCACGTGAATTCCAAGCTTCGGATCCCACTGTGCTGGAAAGGCGCGGGCCCCGGATTGGTTTTGGCGACGGGCGCCGGGTTGGTTTTGGCCACGAGCAACGGCGCGAGGGGCGCCGGATTGCTTCTGGCAGGCGGAGGAGCAACCGCGGCGGTTGCGGGCACTGGGTTCAGTTCGAGTTCGAGTTGTTGCACGAGAGTTCCGACCTGCTCCGCACCATCCGGACGCGGTTGGAGCGCGAGATAACGACGATATTTTTGCAGAGCGGCCGGCCGGTTATTGAGTCCCTGCTGTTGCAGCACGGCGCTGTTGAGCAGGGCGGGAGCGTAATTGGGATTCTGGGCGAGGGCGGCGTTGAAGTAATTGCCGGCCTCGGACCAGCGGCGGCGTTGAAACTGAGCCATGCCCAATCCGTTGAGGGCCTCGGGGTCATTGGCGCACAGTTCGAGAGCCGCTTTGAAACAACGCTCAGCGTAGTCGAGCCGGCGCGCGCGGAGATGAGCAGAGCCCAGCTTCAGCCAGCCTTCCACCCGCATCGGTTGGAGAATGGTGTAACTGGTCAACTCATCGGCGGCGGCGGAGAGATTATTTTGTTCGAGCAGCAGACAGCCGAGATTATAGCGGGCGGCGGCCAGTTTATGATCGAGGGAGAGCGCGGTGCGATACGCCTTGAGCGCTTCGTCGGGCTGATGATTGCCCTGATAAGCCAGGCCGAGATGGTTCCAGGCCTGGGCGGTCTTGGGCAATAGTTCGGTGGCCGTCTGCAATTGTTCGACCGCCTCACCATAGCGGCCTTCCTTGATCATTTTTTCACCCTGCAACAAGGCTCGCGGGCCAGGCTGAGTGCAGCCCGCGAGCAAAACAAAAAGAAGCCCGAAAAGAGTCGGGCGAAAGCATGAAGAAAGAAGCGGCCTAGGCGTCTTTGCTTCGTCGATTTCACAAATTCCTGCCGGCGGTCGTGGCAAATTTTGGATGGTCAGCACTGTGGCTGGTGGTAACACTCGACCTCTGACGTGTCAAGAAACCCACGGGAAGAACAGTACGGAATGCAGCATTGGCAAAAAATGCCGACCAGAGCGCGCAGTCACGCCACTCGTTCAGGCGGCGTCCGGTTCTGTTTTTTGCTGGGGTTTTGTTGGATGACCGGGGTGCTCCTCGGCGGGGGGCAACCCGCGCCAAAAGTTTCCGCGCGCGATCCCAATGCTCCGCCCCCGAGCCGGGTGGTTATTGCGACGGACCCGGAGGCCACCGAGGCCTTTCATGCGCGTCCGGAGGTCATTCGCGAAATGGTGCAAGCGGGCATGACCAGGCTTACCGGCCAGACTGGCGCGGCCGCCTGGGCCAGCCTGGTTTCTCCCAAGGACGTGGTCGGCCTCAAAATTTACAGCGCCCCTGGACCAAGCAGCGGCACCCGCCCCGCCGTAGTGGCTGCGGTCATCGAGGGATTGCTCGAAGCCAAAGTGCCGGCCACCAACATTATTATTTGGGACCGACAAAAAGGCGACCTGCGCCTGGCGGGATTTGACGTGGTGGCGGCCCGCTATGGCGTCCGCCTGGAAGGAGCGGTCAATGCCGGGTTCGACGAAAACACTTACTATTCGCCGGACACTCCCATCCTGGGCCAACTGGTCTGGAGCGACCTGGAATTCGGACGGAAAGGAGATGGGGTGGGCCGGAAATCGTTTGTTTCGAAACTGGTCGTCCACGCCATGACCAAAATCATCAACATCACTCCCCTGCTCAATCACAACAGCGCGGGCGTTTGTGGCAATCTCTACAGCCTGGCCGCCGGCAGCGTCGATAATGTGCTTCGCTTCGAAAGCGACTCGCGACGGCTGGCCACGGCGGTGCCGGAGATTTATGCCCTGCCTTCCATCGGCGATCGGGTCGTGCTCAATATCACCGACGCCTTGATCTGCCAATATCACGGGGAACAGCGCAGCTTGTTGCATTATTCCACCGTGCTGAATGAACTTCGCTTCAGCAAGGATCCGGTGGCGCTCGATTTTCTTTCCTTGCGCGAACTTGACCGCGAACGTTCAAACGCCGGCACCGCCACGTCGCTCAACACGTCGCTGACCAATTTTATGGAGCTCATCCAGAATGCGAGCCTGCTTGAATTGGGCGCCGGCGAACTGGACAAGATCAAGATCGAAAAGGCGCCTTGAGCCAGGGCTGGGGTCTGGGGTCTGGGGTCTGGGGTCTGGGGTCTGGGGTCTGGGGTCTGGGGTCTGGCAGCTTGGGGTCCGGCATCTCGGGCCTGGGACGTCATGGGACACAACCGTTGCATAGCCGATAAAACTTGGGCGAGGCGTTGGCGGGGATGGTGACGGTGTAGCGATTGGCCACGATGGTCGGCGTGATGCCGACGGAGGTCCAGCCGTTGCGATTGGTGATATTGGCGTTGTGTTGGAGAACCCAGGTCGAGCCGCTGCTGGTCGGCCAGGAGAGAACGATGTTCGCCCCGACTCGATCGATCTGCAACGCCGGCATCGTTGAGCCGGATCCGGACACCGTTACCGTAAAGGTGCGAGTGATGCTATTGGAACCGCTGTTGGCCGTGCCCCCATCATCCATCACGCGCACGGTGATGACCACCACTCCGGTGGCATTGGCGACCGGGGTAAAATTGAGCGTCCCGATGCTTCCTGGGCTGGCATAATTAACCGCTGGATCAGGAATAATCGACGGGTTGGAGGAGGTCGCCTGGATGAGGAGCAATTGCGATTCGTTGGCGGCGCCGGACCCAATGCCGCTCAGGGGGACGGTTTGCTGGCCGGCATTGCTGGAGATGCTGAGATTGTTGAGAGGATTGAGCGTCGGCGCATCGTTGACCGGCACAACTGTAACCAGGAAACTGTTGCTCGAGGTATTACCCGTGCCATCCATGACTGCCAGGGTGATGGTGCTAAACCCGGATTGATTAGCCAGCGGCGTTAGCGAGAGCGTCCGATTTGCCCCGAACCCGCCCGCCACCACGTTCCCATTGGGAAGCAAGCCCGTATTGGAGGAGAATGCCTGCACGGTGAGGCTGGCCGCCGGCGTTTCCACGTCACCCAAGGTAAAGGGAACGCCGCTGACGGTGCCGTCCTCCAATATGAGGACGTTGGTGGGGCCGGCGATGGTGGGTGTGGCATTGATGGTGACCGTAAAGGTGCGCGTGACCAGATTGTTCAAAATTTGGCCGTCATTGACCCTGACCGTGATGATGGCGGTTCCGTTGGTGTTGGGGCATGGCACAAGCGTCAGGGTGCCGAAGTTGTTTGGACTGGTGTAGGTGACGGCGGGATTGGGAATCAGGTCCGGGTTGGAAGAACTGGCCGCCACGATCAAGGTTTGAGATTCACTCACCGATCCGGAACCGATGCCGGTGAGATTGACGGTTTGAGCCGGGGCATTTTGCGGGAGGCTGATGTTGGCCAGCGCGTTGAGCGTGGGAGGCACATTCGGGATATCCACGGTGTTGACGATGACCAGGAAGGTGTCCGAGGAGGTCGCCGTTCCATCGCTGACCGTGATCGTTATGGTGGCAGTGCCGACCTGGTTCGAGGCGGGAGTGATGGCGACCGTGCGGGCGTTCCCGCTGCCGCCAAAGACAATTCGATTGAGCGGAATGAGAGATGGATTCGACGAGTTCGCCGACAAGAAGAGGCTGCCGGCGGCGGTCTCGGCATCGGCCACGGTGAAGGCGAGCGCGGCCGTGGCGGTATCGCGGTTAATGGTTTGATCGGGAATATCGCTGATGGTCGGCGCGTCGTTGGCCGGGTTCCAGGTGACCGTGAAACTGGTGCTGGCGTTGGCGGCTCCATCGCTCACGTTGAGAGTGATGTTGGCGGACCCAGCCTGGTTGGTCGCGGGAAGAATGCGCACGGCGCGATTGCTGCCATAGCCGCCCAGCAAAATATTCGCATTCGGCACGAGCGTGGGGTTGCTCGAACTGGCCGTGACAATCAGATTCGCGGCGGGCGTTTCCACGTCGCTCACATTGAAAAGAATAGGGCCGACCACGCTGTCTTCGCTGGAAATTTGCGCTCCCACCGCGCTGATGGTGGGCGAATCGTTGGCGGGATTGACGGTGACGGTGAAGGTCTGGTTGCTGGCGCCGAAAGCGGTATCAATGACGGTGAGGAACACGACGGCGACGCCGGATTGATGCAGGGTAGGAATCAGGGTCAAGGTGCGATTGGCGCCGCTGCCGCCGAGAATGATGTTATTGGTCGGAAGCAACGTGGGATTGGAGGAATCGATGCGCACGAGCAGGCTGGCGGCCGCCGTGGTGGAATCACCGACGGTAAAGCCGATGGGGCCGAGGACGCCATCCTCCTGCATGGTTTGATTGGAGATGATGGACATGGCGGGCGGGACATTGGCAGAGGCTTTGATGTTAACCTGGAACGTTCGCACCACGGTGTTGTTGGAAGTGGCGCCGCCTTCCGTCACGGTGACCGTGACCGTCGCGTTCCCTTGCTGGCCGCTGCCTGGGCGCAGGGTTAAGACGCCATTGGTGGCCGGATTGCTGTAACTGACGGAGGGATTCGGCAGGAAGGTGGGATTGCTGGAGACAGCCGTGATGGTGAGGGTCTGGTTTTCGTTGGACGCGCCGGTGCTGAGGCCGTTGATGGCCACGAGATGAGCGGGGCTGCTGGCGGAATTGGTGGTGAAATTCGGGATGACGCCGAGAGTAGGCGGATCGTTCACAGGATTAACCGTAAGGACAAAGCTGGTCGAATTGGTGGCAAGTCCATCGTTGACGCTAACCGTGATCAGCGTTGTCCCGAATTGGTTGGTCGCGGGCAGGACGATCAAGGTCTGGTTGCTGCCATTGCCATTGAAGAGAATGTTGGCATTGGGCACCAGGGTGGTGTTGGTGGAGGTGGCGGAGAGGCCCAAGCTCATGGGGAGTGTTTCCCGATCACCAATGACAAAGCCCGTGGTCAACGGATTGTCCTCGTTGATCTGTTGATTGAGGATGGCGGAGATGGTCGGCGGGCTGTTACCCTGATCAACGGTCACCGTAAATGAGCGGGTCACCACGTTATTGCTCGCACTGCCGTCATTGACGGTCACGCTGATGAGGGCCTGGCCGACGGCATTGGGTTGCGGCGCAAGAGTCAGGGTGCCGCTGGAGCTGGGGCTGGCGTAGGAGATACCCGGATTGGGGATCAGGGCGGGATTGCCGGAGGTGGCCGTGATGGCCAGGGCCTGGCTCTCGCCGCCGCCCGCGGTGATGCCGCTGAGCGGGACAAAGATCAAACTGCCGCTGTTGTTGGTGAAAATATTGGCGATGGGATTCAAGGTGGGCGGATCATTCACCGGGGACACATTCAAAACAAAACTGGTGTTGGTGCTTCCGCCATTGCCGTCCGCCAGCGAGAGCGTGATCAGACTGGTGCCGAACTGATTGGCCGCCGGAGTGATGGTGACGGTGCGATCCGGGCCTGAGCCGCCCATGACGATGTTGCCGGCCGGAACGAGGGTGGGATTGGAAGAACTGGCCGACGGCGTCAGGTTGGCCAGGGGCGTCTCCAAATCGCCCAGGGTGATGGAGAGCGGGCCGGTCGGGGTGTCTTCGTTGATGGTCAAGCTCGGCAGCCCCGACAGAGTCGGCGCATCATTGACATTGGTCACGGTGACAACAAAGGAGTCGGTGGCGGTCACCCCGCTAGTGGCGGTGGCGACGACCGTTATGGTGGCGGAGCCGAAACGGTTGGCCAACGGCTTGAGGGTGACCGAACGATTGGCGCCGCTGCCGCCGAACTGGACGGCCGAGGCCGGGAGCAGCCCCGCATTGGACGAACTGGCCGTGAGCATCAAGGCGGCGACTGATCCCTCCGGATCGCTCACCGTAAAATTAATGGTGGGCTGCGAATCCTCGGCGATTGTCTGGTTGGGGATGTCGGAAATGGATGGCAGATCCGGGACAGAGGTCACATTGAGGAGAAAACTATTGCTGGCGCTGCCACCGTTCCCATCACTGACGATCAAAGTGACGACAGCCGAACCGTTCGCGTTGGTCAACGGCGTCACCACCACCGTGCGACTGGCGGCCGTGCCGCTAAAAGCGAAACTTCCGCTCTGAACCAGGCTGGGATTCGACGAGATGGCGGACAAAACCAGTGCCGACAGAGGCGTATCCACGTCGCCCACGGTGACGCCGAAACTGAACGGGGTATCTTCGAGGGTGGATTGCGGCGCGACGGGACTGAGGGTGGGCGGATCGTTGACGGGCGCCACCGTGACGGTGAAAACCTGGCTGAACAGATTGTTCGAGCCCCCATTGTCGTTGACCGTAACAGTGATATTGGCGGTGCCGTTGGCATTGAGGACTGGGGTGAAGGTTAAGGAACCGTTGGTGGCTGGACTGGTGTAGGTCACCGTGGGGGTCGGAATCAGTCCCGGATTGCTGCTTGAAGCAGTTACGGTGAGGATTTGTGTTTCCGCGGGTGATCCGGAGCTGACGCCGTTGAAATTGACCACCTGCACTCCGGCGTCTTCGTTGAGGTTCCGCGCCGGAATGGGATTGAGCGTGGGGGGCCGGTTTTGGAGGACGGTCGTCACGATAAACGTCCGGGAGAAGCTGTTGTTGGTTGCGGCATTGTCGGTCACGGTGACCGTGATCATGGCGGATCCGTTGGTGGTGGGGACCGGAGTAAAAACCAGGGAACCGGTCGAGGCCGGACTGGTGTAGGAAACAACCGGGTTGGGAACCACCTCGGGATTGCTGGAACTGGCCGTGATGGCCAACGTCTGAACTTCACCGAAACCGCCCGGCCCGATGCCGGAGAGGCTGACCGTGATGGGGCCGGCATCGCGATTAGTGGCGATATTGGCCAAGGCATTGAGAACCGGCGGATCGTTTACCGGATTAACGGTCAGCACAAACGAATTGCTGGCCATGCCACCGTTCAAATCGGCCACTGCGATGGTAACGGTGGCGGTGCCGAACCGGTTCGTTGCCGGCAGAATGCTAACCGTGCGGTTGCTTCCGCTGCCGCCGAAGATAAAGCTGCCGGACGGCAACAGGGCCGGGTCCGAAGAACTGCCGGAGAGAATCAGGGCAGACCCCGCAGTCTCGACGTCGCCCACGGTGATATCAATGGGCCCGGTGGAAGTGTCTTCGTCGATCGTGCGAGAAGAAAAAGTGGAGAGCGATGGCAAATCATTCACGGAAAGAACGGTCAGGAGGAAGGAGTTGCTCGAACTCAAAACTCCGTCGCTCACGATAAGGGTGACCGTCGAAGTGCCGAATTGGTTGGTGGAGGGGAAGAGACGAAAGGTCCGATTCGCGCCGCTGCCTCCGAGCACGATATTATTGGTGGACAAGAGCGTGGGGTTGGAACTGAGCGCGCTGACGGTCAGACTCGAAGGCAACGTTTCGGAACTATCCACAGTGAAGGAGATGACGCTGCTTGGCGTGTCTTCGTTGAGGGTGACGTTGGCCAACGGACTGATCCCGGGCGGATCATTGGCCGGCAAAACGGTTAATTCGAACGAATCGCTCGCGCTGGCTCCGCTTGGATCCCGCACGGTAACGGTGATGGTGGCGGAGCCAAATTGGTTGGTCAGCGGCCGGAAGGTCATGGTGCGCGTCGTGCCGGTGCCGCCGAAGGTAATGTCATCGGGCACGATCAATTCCTCGTTCGAAGAAATTACCTCGAGGATGAGCGTGTTGGGCGCATTATCGCTATCGGCAATGACGAAAGTCCGATTGGTGGTCGCATCCTCGTCGATGGTGAGATCGTTCAGCCCGGAGATAGTGGGAGGATCGTTGATGTTGGTAACGGTCACGGTAAACATCCGGCTGAAGGTCGAGCTACCTCCCGCGCCGTCGTCAACGGTCACCGTGATGTTTGCCACGCCGTTGCTGTCGGGCACGGGCGTGAAGCGCAAGCTAGCGGTTGTCCCCGGACTTGTATAAGTCACTTGAGGGGTTGGGATCAGGCCTGGATTACTGGAGAACGCGGTAACTGCGAGGGTTTGCGCTTCGTTGGGTGCCCCTGAGCTAATCCCGCTCAGGGTGACGGTTTGCTGGCCGGAATCCTCGGCGATGGTGAGATTGGCGATGGCATCGAGGGTCGGGGGATCGTTTACCGAGACGACGGTCAACAGAAAGCTCGTCATATTGGTGGCGCCCTGTTCGTCGGTCACGGTCAATGCAATCACGGTACTGCCGGCTTGATTTGTCGTGGGAACGACCACCAGCGTCCGGTTGGCCCCGTTGCCGGTGATCGACAGATTTTGGTTCGGCACAATCGCCTGGTTGGCCGAAGTGGCCGCGATGAGCAAATTGGCCAGCGGCGTTTCCGCGTCACCCACCGTGAAGTTAAGGTTGGTCACGGCATCTTCGTTGATAACCCGATCAGCGATGGTGGAAAGAGTGGGTGGATCGTTCACCGGCAGAACGGTGAGGGTGAAGGAAGTGCTATTGGTGGCCGTGCCGTCGCTGACCGAAACGGTGATAAGGCAGGAGCCATCGGCGTTGGAAGCCGGGGTGATGGTGACGTTGCGATTGCTCCCGCCGCCGCCAAAGACAATGTTGCCATTTGGAACAAGATTCGTGTTGGAGGACCGTCCCAGCAAGGTCAAGGAACCGAGCGCCGAATCCGGGTCGCCAATGACAAAGCTGAGATTGGTGGATCCATCTTCGACCAGCGTGAGATCCGTCATGCTGCTGATGAATGGTGGATCGTTCACCGGCAGCACCGTAACGTTGAAGAGCCGGGTGGTGATATTGTTCGAGCCGGCATTGTCATTGATGGTCACCGTGATGGTGGCGGTGCCGTTGGAGTTGGGGGTCGGAGTGAAGGAAAGTGTGCCGGTGGAGTTGGGACTGGTGTAGGTGACCGAGGGCGTCGGGACCAAGCCAGGATTGCTCGACGAGGCGGTGATGGAAAGGACCTGCGTCTCATTGGCGGCCCCGCTGCCGATTCCGGCCAAAGAAATGTTGACCGGGCCGCTATCCTCAGTGGTGATCACATCGCTGATGGCATTGAGCGTGGGCGGATCGTTTACCGGATTGACGGTAAGAATGAACGTATCATTGGTGGAACCGCTGCCATCGCTAATGGAGATCGTGATGGTGGTGGTCCCGAATTGATTGGTGGCCGGCAAAATAGTGACCGTGCGACTGCTTCCGCTGCCGCCGAAAGTGATATTGCCGTTGGGCACCAGGGTGGGATTGGAGGAGAAACCGCTTGGGATAAGGCTGCTGGTCGATGTTTCCACGTCACTGATGGCAAAGGAAAGCGGGCCGACGACAGTATCCTCGTTCACCGTTCGATCCGGCAGGTCGGTGATGGTGGGAAGATCGTTCACGGAAAGAACCGTGAGCAGGAACGATTTGTTGGTGACGCTCTGGCCGTCGCTGACCGAGATGGCGATGAAGGCGGTGCCGAATTGGTTGGTGGCCGGGGTGATGGCCACCGTGCGATTGGAGCCAGTGCCGCTGATCATAATATTGGCATTGGGAACCAGGGTCGGATTGGAAGAGGCGCCCGAAACGGACAACCCGCTTGCTCCGCTCTCGATATCGCCCACCGTAAAAGCGACCGGCGCCAGAACCGTATCCTCGTTGATGGTTTGGCTCGGGATATCCGAGATGAAGGGCGCATCATTCATCGGTGTGATGGTCAATTGAAATGAATTGGATCCCGTCGCTCCCTCGGCATCCATGACGAAGCGGGTGATGGTAACGACGCCATTGGCGTTGGGAGCCGGCGTGACGGTAACCATCCGGGTCGAACCGCTGCCAGCGAAGGCGATATTGGCATTCGGCACGATGTTGGTGTTCGACGAAACTCCGAACAGCGTCAGGCTGGTCGCCGGGGTTTCCACATCTCCAACCGTGAAGGAAATCGGGCCGAGAACGGTGTCTTCGTTGATGGTGCGGTCCGAAATGACGCCGATGGTTGGGGCGGAATTGGCCCGGCTGACCGCGGAGGCCGCGTTGTTGGACGTGTTGGGATCGATAGCGGACGTCCCAATGGTGGCGCGATTGGTGTATTGGCCCGCGGCATTGGGCGTCACGGTGATGTCGACGGTGACCGCGGTAAGGGCGGTGATGGCGCCGAGGTTGCAGGTCACGATGCTCCCATTGCGCGAGCAACTGCCCTGGCTGGGACTCGAGGAAACGTAGGTGACATTGGCCGGCAGCGTGTTGGTCACCAAAACGCCGGTGGCCGTGGAAGGGCCGCGATTGGTTGCCACCAATGAAAAGACCAACTGGTTGCTGACGGTGACCGGGTCCGGCGCTGCCGTCATGAGCACCGCGATGTCCGCCGAAGAGGAAACCGTGGTGTTAACGGAGACGGTGTTGCCGGCCGGGGTGGGATCGGGTCCACTGGCTGAAAGGGTGGCCGTATTGACAGCGGTCCCCCCATTGAGAAGGGTGGCGACGATGGTGACGCGGCCGGTGGCGCCGACAGCCAGGTTGCCAAAGTCGCAGGTGACCACTCCGCCCGTTGCCGCGCAACTGCCTTGATTGGGCGTGACTGAGACAAAAACGCTGCCGGCCGGCAAAGTATCGACGATGCGCGTCCCGGGAACGATCTGCGGTTGGGCATTGGGAGGCCGGGCGTTGGTGAAACTCAGCGTGTAAGTGACATTGCCGCCGGCCACAATTGGGTCGGGCGCATCGGCCATGGTCAAGGTCAGGTCGCGAATGGGCGAGATGCGTCCCCACCAGGTGCCCCAGCGGGATTCATCATCAATATTGGTGACGGACCCGACCACGTTGGTTACCAAAACGTGAGGCGCCGCGTACTCCTGCAACGTCCAGAGATCCGTATCATTGGCCGGGTCCACAGCAGTGGCGCTCCAATCTCCCCAGACATTGAATCCGTTGACTTCGGCGACATAATTGGATTCGCCGGCCTTCAATACGGTGTCGGGACGCGTCGTGCTGAGCAGGTCATCGTCCACGCGATAGGAGTAATTGGCACTGGGGAATTGGTTTGCTCCAAAGCGCGAATAGCCCACCACCACATCCAAGCCCCGGCTCACCGCAATGCTGGGATAAGCATAAAACTTTACTGCATTGACGTCATTGATTCGTCCGCGTTGCACCACGGCGCCGCCCGGTGTGAATTCCCACCATTGCACCGCCGAATGAGTGGGGGCATCGGACGGAAGAAAAATAGTGTGCGCCACCCAAAGCGTGCTGCTGCTTTCGCGGTAGGCGCCATTAACAATGCGCGCGTCCCCCAAATACAACTTGTTGGTCGTCCCCAGTTGCGGACCGAAATTATCGTCATTGGGCGAATAGGCGCTCCAGGGCGGACTGCCCACCCCGATGTCAGTGATGAACGCGCCCGCTGTGAACGCCTCGTTGCCAATCGAGCCGCTAATGGTGTAAACGCGCAGATAACCGGCACCATCAGAGTCTCCATCATAATGCCCAACCAGATGTTGGACCGCCAGGGTCGCATCGTAAGTCGAGACCGGCACGGGGACATTGGCCGGGCCACCCGGCACATTGGGAGCGAAGCGGGTGAATTGGGCGGATTGATTGGCGTAAAGGCGCGCCTTGTTGAAGACCCAAACCTCCTGGCCGAAATACTCGAAGTTGGTCGAATCAAAGGTATTGGCCGAAACCGTAATCCAATCCTTGGTAAAACCGACGTTGGGCGAATCGATAAAAATGCCGTTCACCGTGTCGACGTCGATGAAGTAGCGGTTCCACAGGCCGGTCGGATCCGTTGTTTGCGAGACGGCGATGAGCAGACCTGGGTTGAGGTCGGCGGGATTGGCGTTGGCCACATGAATCCAGCGCTGCCCCAGCGAATCGTAAACAACTCGGGGATCATAAACGTCCAGACCCGGTTGCCCGGGGGTGGAGGACCAGAAATTACTGAGGGTCATGGTCAGGTTGGTATTGCCCATTCGATCCTGCACCCGAATCTGGCTGGCCAACGTCGCCATCAAATGATTCGGACCCACGGCGCCCTGGGTATCCGGGACCGATGAAAACCCATCATCCAACACCGCCGGAAAGCTGGCTGAAGGCGACGGCGAGGTCCCGGCGGCCGCTGGCGTAAACAGGTTGCCGCCGGCATCCGCCTCGACCAGCGGAGCGGGTTGGGCCGTAGAAGATGTCGAGGGCGCCGGAGCGGCCGCTTTTTTCGATTGCCGCGGCGAAATTCCGCGCCCGATCAACGCGGGATCGACCGGAAGCGCGGGTGCGGAGCCCGAATAGCGGAAGTGAAATGGTTTGCTCTTGGAAGGACGCGGGCGAACGGGGGATTCTTGCAAGGCCCGTTCGGTGAAGTTGGCCGGTCCGAGGCTTTTTCCTTGTCCACTTATTCCCGGGACGGTGTTGGGGGGCGTGGCGCCCTGCGTCCTGGCCAGGCCAACCATGAGCAACAACATTGTTCCCAACGCGTGGCCGGGCAATCGGGAGATGACTACTGAGCAGAGGGTGCGTCCATTCATAAAACAGCGAGCTGACATTTCACGGACAAAACCGGGCGACATCCGTTGATTAATACAAGGCACATGGAGAAAATTCAGTGGAACCGTGGAGGCGGGAGACGCCAGATCGACCTCGAACCTCAGGCCCGGTTCCGGGCGGGCGGTCAGCGTGCCGCATGCCGCGGACTGCAGATTTCGGGTAACAACGAGGCGACTTCGCGGGTGGACGGCGATGCAAACATTCGAGTCATATCACGTCTGGTACTTCACGTCTCGTATTCGATCACTCTGATCATCGGCAAACTTTACCCGCCAGTAAAAGCAAGAATCGATTCTTCAATGCAAGAATTGGCGCTCCACAGCAAGGAATAAAGCCGGGAAAAAGTGCCGAGAAGCACCGGGCTCCTTCCTCGCCTTGTTCGATCCCGGCGCATGATTTCCGCGCGATTTCCGCGCCAGAGAGGTTGGGAACACTTTTGTTGACAGTCCATGGGCCGGAAAGTTCAAAATTTATTGAAAGGATCACCCCCACAAGCTCGTGGGTTGCCGGCAAGCATGGCTGGCAAGAATGCCGGCGCTCCCAGGAGGCGACCCTACTGCCAGAGCGCCAGCAACGTTTGTAACAGGAGATTTACTCAATATGCACCCGGTAAAACCGCGTAGCGGAAATAGTTGCGGGATCATTTACGCTCAAAATAGAGCCTGTCCCCGTCACCGTCTGCAATGAAGTCCAGGCGGGCAACGTCAACCGGTCAGAGTATTCCACCGTATAAACGACCCCCGGCCCCGTCGTGAACGAAATCTGCGCCGTCAGGCCGTTCCGCACCAGCGACACAATCACGGTTTCGATCACGACCCGCAACGTGGCCGTTTCGCTCCAGGTCGCGCCGGATGGGTTGCTGACCCGCACGCGATAATTTCCGGCATCCCGGACCTGCACGCTGTTCAAGAATAACGTCGCGTTGGTCGCCCCGGCCAGGTCGACACCATCCTGCTGCCACTGATACTGGAAGGGTCCAAAGCCCTCAGCCACCACGGCGAACGAGACGCTGCCACCACTGCCAGCCGATTGATCCTGAGGCTGGCTCACGATGAGCGGCGGCCCCGGCAAGGGCTGGACCGTCAACAAAAATTCATCCTGGGCGGACCGGCCGTCGCCATCCGTGACGATGACGGTGATCCGCGCGTTGCCGGAGCGATTGAAGGCCGGGTTGAGCACCAGCCACCGATTGGTGCCCTGGCCGCCCAATAAAATATGGCCGGGTGGAACCAGCGTTGCATTCGAGGAGTTCGCCAAAACGAGCAGATTCTCCGAGGTCGTGTCGGCATCGCTCACAGCAAAGGCCAGAGCGGGCGTGGCTACATTAGCCTGCGTCAGCAGGTCCGGAAGATCTGAGATCAACGGGGCATCTTCCACCGGGAGAACCGTAAAAAGAAAACTACGGCTGGCCGTCGCGCCGCTGGCATCGGTGAGGTTCACGGTGATCGCGGCACTGCCAAATTGGTCGCGCGCCGGCGTCAGGGTGATCGTTCGATTGCTGCCGCTGCCTGCAAACACGATGTCCGATTCCCGGATCAGGGCGGGATTCGATGAGGTGGCCGTCAAGATCAAGCTGTCCAGGGGAGTTTCCAAATCATCCACGGTAAACGGAATGGTCCGGGCCAGATCTTCGTTGGTGACCTGGTCGGGCAACGCACCCAGCAGTGGCGGGTCGTTGATCGGATTGACCGTCAGCACAAAGTTGCCGGTGGTCACCGCACCGGCTGCGTCCGCCACGGAAACCGCTATGGTCGTCGCGCCGCTGCGATTGGGGGCCGGGACAATCCGCATGGAATAATTCCCATTGGTCCCGCCGAACTGAATGTTTTGCATCGGGACGAGCGCCGGGTTGGAGGAACTGGCCGTCAGGAAGACGCCGCCCGCGAAATTTTCGACATCACTGGCCAGAAAACCGACAATGATCGGCATATCTTCATCGGTCATCTGATCGGGAATCGCCATCAGGATGGGCGGGTCGTTGGTCGCGGCGATGGTGACCCGGAAAGATTGAGTCACGCTGCCATTCTGGCTCTGGCCATCCGAAACCATGACGGTGATGGTGCTGACGCCGTTGGAATGGGGATTGGGGACAAAACGGATCGTGCCCGTTGCCGCCGGGCTCGTGTAAGAAATTGTTGGCGTCAGGATCAGGCGGGGGTTGCTCGAGGAAACCCGCAAAACCATTGGCTGATTTTCATTCGGAGCGCCGGTCGTGATTCCCGACAACGTGATCGTTTGCATCGGGGCATTTTCCGGAAGCGTCAAATCGGGCAACGGGGCGAGGGTCGGACTATCGTTCACCGGGTTGACAATCAGTTCGAAGCTGTCGCTGGCTGTGTCGCCACTCCCATCGCGCACCGTCACCGTCAGCGTGGCATGTCCAAATTGGTTGGTCGCCGGCGTGACTGTGAGGGTGCGGCTATTGCCCGTCCCGCCAAAAACCATTCGGGCCGCCGGGACCAGGTTGGGGTCCGAGGAAGTGGCCGTGAGGGTCAACGCGGAGGCTGGCGTTTCCGCGTCGCCGATGGTGAACGCAATCTGCAAGGGGACATCTTCGTTGGTGACCCGATCCGGGAGGTCAGAAATGGTTGGGAGACCGCTCACGTTGGCCGTGAAGGTCCGGCTGGTGAATCCATTCTGGGGTTGGCCGTCGCTGATGGTTACGGTAATGGTGGCAACGCCGTTGGTGCCGGGATTGGGGAGCAGCAGGAGTGTGCCCGTCGAGGCGGGGCTGAAATAGATCACCGCCGGATCTGGGATTAAAGTGGGATTGCTGGAAGTCGCTGCCACGGCGAGGATCTGGTTTTCTCGCGGCGAACCTGAACCAATCCCGCTCAAATTGATGGCAATGGGTCCGGAACCCTGGAGTGCATTCAAATTGGCCAACGGATTTAAGGTGGGCGGATCATTCACTTCTTTGACGGTGACCAGAAATGAATTGCTGGCCCGCAACCCGGCGTCGTCGGTCACGTTAAAGGTAATCAAGGAAACTCCTGCGGCATTCGGCGTCGGAGTGATTTGGACGGTTCGGGCGTTGCCGCTGCCGCCGAGGAGAATGTTGCCGAGCGGAATGAGATCAGGATTCGAGGTTGTCACCCCCATGACCAAGTTGGCCGCCGGCGTCAGGTCGTCGCTCACAGTGAATGGCAACGGCGCGGTGGCCGTATCTTCGTCGATGAACTGATTGGACGGGACGGAAAGCGAGGGGGGATCATTGAGTGGCGAAACGGCAACCAAGAAGCTCTGGGCGGCCGCGCCTCCATTACCATCCGCCACAGTGAGGGTAATGAGGCTTGTCCCGGATTGGCCCGCGGCGGCGGTCACCCGCAGGGCCCGACGAGAGCCGCTACCTCCCAGGACGATGTTATTGACCGGGACCAGCAGGGGGTTGCTGGAAGTGGCAGTGACGATCAGGTTGGCCTCCGGGGTTTCCAGATCACTCACGGTAAACGCCAGCACCGGCGTGGAACTGCCCTCGTTCATGTTTTGGTCGGCAATGGCCGAAATCGTCGGAAGATCATTCACCGCATTCACCGTTATGAGGAAAGACGAGCTGGCCATGCCGATTGACGGGTCAATGACGGTCAGGGTAATCGTCGCCATTCCGGACTGGCGCAGCGTCGGCGTCACGGTAAGAAAGCGGTTGCCTCCGCTCCCGCTCAAAACCAGGTTCTCGTTCGGGACCAGATTGGTGTTGGAGGAAACGGCCTTCAACAGGAGCGCGGTGAGCGGGGTGTCGGCATCGGTCAAGGTAATCGGCAGTGGCCCGGCCACTCCATTTTCCGCGATGGACTGATTGGGAGGGGTCGATATGGTCGGCGGCAGGTTGCCATTGGGACGCATGTAAAGCGTCATCGATCGAGTGACGACATTGTTGGAAGCGCCGTTGTCGCGCACAGTCACCGTGATCAAAGCCGTGCCAGTTCCTTGTTGATTGGGCCGGAAATTCAACGTGCCGGTTCCCCCCGGGCTGGTGTAGGAAATGCTCGGGACATTGAAAAAGAGGCCAGGATTATCGGTCGTCGCCGTCACGGTCAGAATTTGATTCTCATTGGTGGCGCCCGAGCTGATGCCAGACAACGGCACGGACTGGGCGCCCGGATTTCCGTTGAACATCAAGTCCGCCAATGGCGCGAGCGTTGGCCAATCGTTCACCGGATCGACCGTCAACATGAATGAATCGCTGGCTGTAAAGATGCCGTCGCCCACCGTGACCGTAATGAGGGTGGTGCCAAATTGGTCGGGAGAAGGAACGACGCGCAGGGTCCGATTGGTGCCATCGCCATCGAAGAAAATATTGGTACTGGCGACCAGCGCGACGTCGCTGGAGGTGGCGCTCAAGGTCAGGTTGAACGGACTGGTTTCGCCATCATTGATGACGAAGGCGGAGGTCAAAACGGCGTCCTCGTTGATTTCCTGGTCGGGAATGTCCGAGATGACCGGCGGCGTGTTGGCACCGCCCACCGTCACCATGAATGTCCGCGTGATGACGTTGTTGGAGGATCCATCATCACTCACCGTCACGGTAATGGCAGACGTCCCGGCGGCGCCGGGCTGCGGGGTGAAGCTGAGCGTCCCGGTGGAGTTCGGGCTGGCATAATTGACGGTGGGCGATGGAATCAGACTGGGATTGCTGGAAGTCGCGACGATGGCCAGCGTTTGGTTTTCGTTGGCGCCCCCCGAGCCGATGCCGGCGAGATTGACCGTTTGCAGGCCGGCGTTGACGGCCAGAACTCGATCCGGAATGGCGGCCAGGGTCGGTGGATCGTTCACAGGATTGACGGTGACCTGAAAACTATTGGTGGCCGTTCCGCCCTTAGTGTCATCAGCGATCAATGTCACGGTGACCAAGCCAAATTCGTTCGACCCCGGGGTCATCTGCAACACCCGATTCGCCCCGTTGCCGCTGAGCAACAAATTGGCTGAGGGCAGCAAGCCGGGATTCGATGAGACTACCTGGACAGACACTGCCTCCGGGGCGGTTTCCAGGTCAGTAACGACGAACGGAACGAACAAAGTGCTGTCTTCAGACAGGGCCACGTTCGGGATGGCCGAAAAGATTGGTGGATCATTCACCGGAATGACGGTCAGTGCAAAAGTATCGCTGGCGGCCAGTCCGTCCGTGTCGCGAACCACCACCGTTACCGTAGCCGATCCCGATTGGTGGGGCGCCGGCGTCAAGGTGATGGTGCGATCGCCGCCGCCTCCGCCCAGGACGATGTTTGCCGCCGGCAACAGAGTGAGGTTGGAAGAAAACGCGGCGACCAACAGATTGGAGGCGGGCGTTTCCACGTCGCTGACCGTGAACGAAAGGACCAGCCCCGCGCTGTCCTCATTCAGCGTCCGATTGGGAATATCGGAGAGGAGGGGCGGATCATTGACTGGGTTGATGGTCAGCACAAAGGAGACACTGGAACTGGCGCCCAGATTGTCCCGGGCACTCAGGTTGATGGTGGCGACGCCGGACTGATTGGTAGCCGGAAGAATGGTCATGAACCGATTGCTGCCGTTTCCGCCGATGGAAATGGATGCGTTCGGCACGAGGGTTTGGTCCGAAGAGGACGCGCTCAAGAGCAACGCGCTGCCGGGAGTCGAATCATCATAAACGCTGAATGGCACCACGACCGCCATGTCCTCGTCGCTCGCACGATCGTCGAGAATGGAGAGGGTCGGAGGATCATTGGTCGCTTCCACCGTGACAAGGAAGGATCGACTGATAGCGCGGTTGGCGGCTTGGCCATCGTCGACGGTCACCGTCAGCGTGGCCGTGCCGGTGAGGTTCGGCATCACGGCGAAAGCAAGCGTGCCGGTCGTTTGCGGGTCGAGATAGGTCAAGGTCGGATTAGGGATGAGCGACGGGTTGCTCGAAGTGGCGGTCAACGTCAGCTGCTGCATTTCATTGGGGCCGGCGCTGATGCCACTAAGCGGGATCGTTTGCCCGTCGGCATTCCGCGGAACCGTGCGATTAGGGATAGCGTCAAGGGTGGGCGGATCGTTCGCCGGGTTGATGACCAGGCGGAATGATTGGCTGGCGGACAACCCGTTGGGGTCGGTTGCCTGAACGGTCACCAGAGTGGACCCAAATTGGTTTGGGGCCGGCGTCAGCGTCACCGTGCGATTGGCGCCAGCGCCGCCGAAGATCATATTTGGCGTTGGCAGCAGGTTAGTGTTGGAGGCCAAACCGCTTAGCGTGAGGTTGGCCGGGTTGGAATCCGGACCACCCAGAACAAACAGGATTGGTCCCGTGCCGCTGTCCTCATCGATTACTCGATCAGCCAGAGGAGTCATGGTGGGCGGATCCGCCACGGCTATCACCGTGAGTGAGACCTCCTGGCTCGAGGAGGCACCACTTGGGTCGGTCACCGTCACTGTCACTGTGGCCAAACCGGAGCGGTTGGGTGTCGGGTTCACCTTGATGGTCCGCACCGCGCCGGTGCCGCTCAAGACAATATTGGCGTCGGTCAACAGACTGAAATTTGAGGAATGCGCCGTGACGATCAGGAATTCGGGCGCCGTTTCGGCATCAGCCACCTGGAAGGCAGCACCGATCGGGATGTCCTCGAGAGTGGTCAAGCCCGCGATGGGCGACATGGTGGGAAGATCGTTTTGAGGAAGAATCGTGATGGGAAATGACCGGACCGAAATGTTGTTGGAAGCGGTACCGTCATTGAGAATAACGGTGATCGTGACGGTCCCGCTGGCATTGGTGGCCGGGTTGAATCGCAAGGTGCCGGCGGTTTCCGGATTCCGGTAGGTCACCACAGGATTGGGGACAAGCAACGGGTCGCTCGACGTGGCGGAAAGAGTCACGGTTTGGATTTCGTTCGGGGCGCCGGAGCTGAGACCGGTTAAGGAAATGACCCGGGGACCGCTATCCTCGAAAACGGTCACCGCGGGAAGTGAATCGAGCGTGGGCGGATCGTTGACCGGATTGACTGTCAGCAGAAAGGAGGCGCTCGCCGTGCCGCGATTGGTATCGCTTACCTGCACCGTGATGGTCGCGGTGCCAAACTGATTGGTGGCCGGCAGAATTCGCAACGTGCGATTCGATTCACTTCCCCCCCAGGAAAAGCTCGCGGAAGGCACTAGATTCGAATCGGATGAAGTGGCCGTGACAGCCAGCAGCGAGGCGGCATTTTCGAAGTCATTCACCACCACTGGAACCACCAGAGCGGTATCTTCCGCGATAGAACGATCCGGCAACGAAGCAATTTCGGGCGGAAAATCAGCCGGCCCCACCGTGACAATGAAGCTGCGCGTGATCACATTGTTGCTCGCTCCATCGTCGTACAACGTCACGGTGAGAGTGGAGGAACCGATGGCGCCCGGCGTCGGCGCAAAGGTCAGGCTGCCCTTGGTATTGGGGCTGACATAATTCAGGGTCGGTTGCGGAATGATGAGGGGCACACTCGAACTGACCGTCATGGTCAACGCCTGGGTTTCGCGCAATCCACCCGGACCGAGGCCGCTCAAAGCGACCACGCGCGGTCCGCTGTCGATCTCCACGGCGACATTGTGCAAAGGGGACAGCGTCGGCGGATCGTTAACCGGATTCACCACCAGGAGAAAGCTGGCGCTGTTGCTCCCCCCCATCCCGTCAGACACCGTAAGGTTGATAGGCACACTCCCATACTCGTCGGAAACGGGAGTGAGCAGGACAGTTCGGTTGCTGCCGGCGCCCCCAAAGAGGATTCCGGCATTGGCCAGCAGGTTTGTGTTTAATGATTGCCCACTTAAAACGAGCCCATTCGCCGGCGTTTCGGCATCTCCGATGGAGACGCTCACCGTCACCGGATGATCCTCATCGGTCGAAGCGTTGGCCACGGCAATGACGGGAACCTGGTTGAGGCGCAACTGAGCCGGGGCACTGAGAACGGCGCCGACAGGGTTGCTTACTCGAACCCGGTAATTTCCGGTCAAGGCTGCCGAGACCCCGCTGAGTTCGAGAGTGGTGTTGGTGGCGCCAGGGAGATCGACGTCGTTGAATTGCCATTGATATCGTAACGGAGCAAAACCGTCGGCCAGCACATTGAAACTAGCGTTTGCCCCCGCCAGCACGGTCTGGTTTTGCGGCGGCACCAGGAGGACGGGCGGCTGTTCAACTTTCGTGACGAGGGAAACGGTATTGTTCGATGTTTGCGGATCCAAGGCGGCGCTGGTGACCGAAACCTTATTGGTCTTGGGGCCGAGAGCCGTTGGCACGGTCACAATTTGCATCTGGTCGCCGCCGCCCGCCGGCACCAAGCCGCAGGCGCAACGAATGGTGCCGGCGTCGTTCGTGCAACTGCCCTGCAGGGCGCTGGCGGAAATGAAACTTAATCCGGACGGCAGCGGGAACTGGGCGAGAACGCCGTTGGCGGACGATGGGCCGAGGTTCGTCACCGTGAGCAGAAAGGTCAGGTTGCTGCCCAGGGCAATGGAATCGGGCGCGCGGCTGAGGCTCACCGCGAGATCGGCGGCCGTATTGATCGGCGTGATCAGAAGCGAACTGTTATCGGCGGGGCTTGATTCGATCTCGTTAAGGCTGGCGACCGTAACCGCGTTGGTTGCGAGGCCGGCCCCCGCGGGTCGCACTGTGACGAAGAGCTCGACGCCCGCGCCCGCCGCCACGTTGCCGAGATCGCAGGTCAACGTCCCGGCATTATTGACACAGCTCCCCGCGGTGCTCGTCGCCGCCACCAAAGGAATGCCCGCGGGAAGAAGATCCACGAGACGAACGGCGGTGGCCAGGGCGGGACCGCGGTTGGTCACGCGTAGCGCGTAGGTCAGATCGTTGCCCGCGACAAAAAGGTTGGTTGGCCCGGACTGCGTCACCACCAGATCGGTGACCGCGCGCACGCTGGTCATCACCTCGACCATATTGTTGCTTTGAACAAAATCGCCTTGCACGGAGCTGACGTAAATACGGTTGGTGATCGTGCCGGGGAAGGCGGGTTGAGTGACCAGGCTGAGGGTCGCGGTCGCGAAGGGCGGAATGCTGGCGATGGCACAGCTTACCTTGCCGGTTTCGTTGAGGCAACTTCCGCCGGTCAACGTGGCGGAAATGAAGTTCACCCCAGCCGGCAACGTATCGACGAGGTTAACGGCGAGGGCAGTGGCAGGCCCTTGATTGGTCAGGGTAACGACATAAACCAGGTTGCTGGTCAGGGCCACCGAACTCGCCGCCGACTTCAAAGCCAAAGCCAGGTCAGCAATCGATTCGAGCGTCGTAATTTCAAGGCTCCACCCAGCCAATGTTCCAGCATCCCCGATGGCGTCGTCCACGGCGTAAAGAGACCATGGCCCATTTGGATTCGAACCGCGGAAAGCCGAGAGCGCGGCCGCCGGAGGCGTGGACGGCGCCGGCGCGGGAAAGAAGTCCGGGTCAGGGGTGAAATTGCTGGGACGATAGCGCTGGCTCAGGATGGCCCCGGAATTGGGTAATAAGATCGGCGCGTCATCATCGAGGATTGGACTTACCGAGATGATCGGGACAGCACCGCCCGCATCCGACATCAATAACACGGCCTGTCCTCCCGGACTGACCAGGAGGAAGTCGAGGTCATCGGGGAAAGCGTGGGTGAGGTTGCTCAGAGTGACGGCCACCCGGTAAACCGCGCCGTTCAGGCCGGAGACGGTGAGGGTTGAAGGATAGGGCGTCCCCTGCCCTGGTCCGTTGGCGGTGGCATCGGCAATGGCCATGGCGGTGGTGCTCCGGAAAATCGATGGCGACGCGATCACCACGGTCGTTTGCGTGGCGAGATTGTCCGAGGGATCACCATCCACCTCATTGGCGCCGACTTGCGCAGCGGCGAAAAGGGCGCCCGGTCCTCCGGTCTTAACCAGGATGGTGCCAATGATCCCGCTGTTGGCCGGCAGGGCGCCCAGGCTGCAGATGACGCTGTTGCCCGAGGGCGAACAACTGCCTTGGCTTACTGTCGCCGACAAGAAAGTGACACCCGCCGGCAGGGTGTTGGTCAGACGCACATTGGTCGCGCTGACCGGCCCACGATTGGTCACGGTAATCAGGTAGGAAAGATTGCTGGTGGTTAAAACCGGATCGACCGAATCGATCAGGCTCACAGCCAGCTCGGGCGCCGAAATGATAGTCACCGCGTAATCCTCCACTTCACCGTCATTGGCCCAGCCATCAAACGCGAGCCCGCCGGCCGTGCTGAAACGGAATCGGGCAAAGCTATTGCTGGGCGTCGCGGTGGCCGGAACCAGGAAAGTCAAAATGTTGAGTCCGGCCACCAGTGGGCGGCTGGCGAAAACCTGCTCGCCACTTTCGGTCCAGGTGCCGTTGACATTAAAATCAACCCAGCCATCGAGAAACCCGTTGGTCGACGCCACCACCGAGAGGGTGGCCAACTGGCCCAGGCGCAAAGAGCCCATGAAGGTCACGCCCTCCTCGTCATCAGCCCCGGCCAAATCGTCGCCGGTGGCGGTCGCGTCGGGGCGGCCATCCGGTTCGGGATCCACCCCGGCGCCGAGAAAGACGCCCGGCAGAATGCGATGACGGGCGCCGTTAAAGATAAGCGTCGTGGGATAACCCAATGCCTCGGGCGCATCGCCGAAATCGACTTCCACCACCTGCAACACAGCCGGCGCACTGATGGTCATACCGCCTCCATTCGTTATGACCACACTGTATTGGCCGGCCTGGTTCCGCTGCACGTTCGTCAGGGTCAAAGAGACATTGGTTTCGCCGGAAAGCAGATTGGTCTGGTTGAAACGCCATTGATACCGAAGCGGTCCTGGGCCACTCGCACTCACGGTGAACGTGGCATCGCTGCCGGCTAAATTGGTCCGGCTTTGCGGCGGCAACGTGATGTTCGGTGGCGAGAGAACCGTCAACAAGGCGCTGTCGCTCAGCACGGCGCGAACCGGATTGGCCACCACAACTCGATAAGCTCCCGCTTGCGCGGCCTGGACATTGGAAATGACCAAAGTCGCGTTGGTCGCATCCGGCAAGTCCGCGTTTTGGAATTGCCACTGGTAATTGAGCGGAGCTGTCCCCTGCGCGGTCACGCTGAAACTCGCCGTTTGCCCCGCCGAGACCATGGTGTTTTGCGGCTGGCTGATGAGGCTGACTGGGAACAAAACGGTCAAAGTGGCCGCGCCGCTGGTGACGGCGCCCACCTCATTGGTCACGCGCACAGAGAAGGCGCCGGCATCCGCCGCTTGAACATTCAGAAGGAGCAAGGTGGCATTGGTGGCATTGGGCAGATCGAGGCCATTCTTTCGCCATTGGTAACGCAACGTGGTGCCCGACGCGCTCACGGTAAAAAGAGCGGAGCCCCCATTGGTCACCGTCTGATTCTGGGGACCGACATTCAGCACGGGAAAGACGAGCGCTCTCACGATGACGCTGGCCACATTGTTTGCCGGTTGCGTGTCGGCTTCGAGGGAGGCGGCCTGCACCCGGTTGCTCAGGTTGCCCGCGACCGCTGGCGTGACCACGATCAGCGCGCTCGCCCCGGCCCCCGCCAACACATTGCCGAGCGTGCAGGCTACGATGCTGCCATTATTGACGCAGCCGCCCTGGCTCGCGGTGGCCGTGACAAAATTCACCCCGGCCGGCAAAAAATTCGTGATGGTCACACTGGTGGCGTCGGAGATGCCGGCATTGGTGACGGTGATCGAGGAAAACAGATTGCTCCCCACCGCCACTGGGTTCGGTTGTGACGCCACCGCGGCCAGCAAATTGACGGCTGGATCGATGGTCACCCGATAATCTTCCACCTCCCCATCGCCGGCCTCGCCGGTGAACGACAATCCCGGCGTGGTGGCAAAACGAAAGCGGGCATAACTGGCGCCAATCGATGCACCAGATGGCACCAGGATATTTCGAACATTCAATCCAGCGAGAAGAGCGACGTTGGTAAAAATCTGGTCGCCCGGATCCGCCCAACTTCCGTTCCGATTGTAGTCGAGCCACGCATTGAGAAATCCGTTGGTGGTCGCCACGATCGATACGGCCGCTAACTGCCCGATGGCGAGCGGTGCGCTGAACGTGATGCCATCTTCATCATCCACGCCGGCGCTGTCGTCCCCGCTGGCCGTGGCATTCGGCTGGCCGTCCGGTTCGAAATCAGCCCGGCTGCCCAGGGCTACGCCGGGCAACAACCGATGACGGGCACCATCGCTGGCCAGCAGAGTCGGATAACCCGGGTCGGGCGCGTCCCCAAAATCCACCGCTAAAACCGTCAGGCTGGCTGGCGCGCTGAGAATGCTGCCGGCGCTGTTGCTTACCGCCACCCGATACGAGCCAGCTTGCCCCAATTGCACATTGGTCAGGGTCAGAACACTGTTGGTCCGGCCGCTGAGCGGATTAATGTCGTTGAACAGCCATTGGAATCCCAACGGTGCGGTGCCCGTGGCGGTCACGCTGAAGGTCGAGTTCCCACCGGCGAAATCAGTTCGATTCTGTGGCGATGCCGTGATCGAAGGCGGGCTCAGGACGGTCAAAGTGACCGAAGCGCTTTCCACCTGGCCGACGGCGTTACTCACGCGAACGCTGTAACTGCCCGCCTGGGTTGGTTGTACATTGGCCAGGAGCAGTGCAGCGTTGTTCTGGCCGGGGAGATCGTTTCCATTGAAACGCCATTGATAGGTCAAGGGCGCTGAACCGGTGGCCGTGACGGCAAGGGTAATATTGCTGCCGCTGATGGCGCTGCTGTTTTGCGGAGGAACAACAAGAGCGGGCGGGTTTAGGGCGGTGACCAGGGCGACGCCGAGATCGTTGGCCGGGTTCAAGTCGGGAGCGGCGCTCCTGACCCAGACCGTGTTGGTCAGAAGTCCGGAACTTCCTGGCGCGGCGATGATGGTGAGGTTTGCCGATGCGCCCGCGGCGATCGTCCCGAGAGCGCACTGGATCACGGGACCCACCGGCCCACAACTGCCCTGGCTCGGCGAGGCGGAAATAAAACTCATTCCGGCCGGCAGGCGGTTCGTCAGGATCACTCCGCTGGCGGTGGAGGGACCGGCGTTGTTGACGACAATCGAGTAAACCAAATTGCTCCCGACCGCCACCGGATCCGGTGCGCTGGTGACGGTGATGCCCAGGTCCGCCACCGACTCGAGCGCGACGGCATAATCCTCCACTTCACCGTCGGCCGCTGGTCCCTCGAAGGAAAGCCCACCGGTCGTGCTGAAGCGGAAGCGGGCAAAGGAATTTATCGCCGGGACAGTGGGCGGCACGGACAGGACAAGCAGGTTTGTTCCCGCCGTCAGGAAACGGTTGGTCATGATCTGCTCGCCCGCCCCGGTCCAATTGCCATCTCCGTTGAAATCGATCCAGGCGTCCAATTGTCCGTTGGTCGAGGCGACCACGGCCAAAGAGGCGAGTTGCCCGGCGCGCAATGGGGTGAGGAAGATCACTCCATCGTCATCGTCGGCTCCGCTCGCATCGTCCCCCAGCGCATTGGCCGTGGGTTGCCCTTCCAGGTCCGCATCGACCCCCTGCCCCAAATAGATGCCGGGCATTATCAAATGCCGCGCGCCATTGCTGGCCTTCAGAGTCGGATAGGAGGGATCGGGCGCATCACCATAATCCAAAAATCGCACAGTCAGCGTGGCCACCTGGCTCGTGACCGCTCCAGCGTTGTTCGCAACCACCGCCGTGTAATTTCCCGCCCGGGCGGCTGTCGCGCTGGCGATGAAGAGGGTCGCATTGGTTTCGTTGGTCAGCGTCACCCCGTTGAACTGCCATTGATAAAGGAGAGGAGCGGGGCTGCTGCCGATCACGCAGAAACTGGCGGGATCGCCATTGGTTACCGTAAGGCTCTGCGGTTGCCCGGTGAGCAGCGGCGGTTGCAAAAAGATCAAAACCGCTGGCGGTGCGCTGGTGACGCTGTTGAATTCGTTGCTGACGACCACCGTGAAGGGCGTGCCTTCATCCAACGACGCGACGGGCGGCGTGGTATAGGAAGCATTGGTGGCGCCTTCAATGCGGAGTCCGTTGCGGTACCATTGGAAGGCGTAGGGGGGTGTGCCGGTGACCCCGACATTGAAGTTGGCGCTCTGGCCGATGGCGAGAAACTGGTTGGCTGGCGCGGAAGTGATGCCGATCGGTTCATTGAACAACGCGGGCGGTTGCGCGCCGGCTTTGTACCCGAAGAAATCGATGTCTACGGCGCCGCGCTGGCCGGTGCTGGGGAGGCCGAGGGCCAGATAATTGGTGAAAGGCGTGTCGCTACCGGAGCCTGCCGTGACATTGAATTGCGCCGGTGTCCCGCCGCCATCCGCATAAACCGAAACGAGATGGGTGCCGGGAGCGGCGCCATTGTCCTGGATGGTGATGTAAAATTCGTGAAAGACCGCCGGGTCCAATGGGAAAAGATTTAGGGTGCCGCCCTCCCCCGGATCGACCGCCGCGCTGCGCGAATTGCCATTCAGGTTATTCATGTGCAGCCCAGGCTGGTTGAAACTGAAAGTGGCTGACGCGCTGGAATCCTCCAGGGCATTGTTCAAACTGAAACTGACGAGCAAACCGTTCCCGCCCGATTGACGGATGCCGAACATCCCTTTGCCATCGTTGGCATTGACCCAACCATTGGGGGCATTGGTCAGTTCAAGCAACGGGTCGGTGGGCGGGGTCAGGCGCGCGCGAAAGGTCAGCGTGATGCCATCATTCAACACGGTGTTGGCGTTGGTCACCACCGCTGTCTCCAACCCGAGATCATGGGTGAAATAATAACGGCGGCTGTCACTTGCGCCCGACCCGCCCGAGATGGCGTCTTCGAGGGTAAGGATGCCATTGGTGGAAGCCACCCCCCCGGGCAGGCCATCGCCCGGCCCGCGGCCTGAGCCGTCCCAGGAATCGTCGCTATTCTGGCGATTCCAGGTGCCATCAAGTGAAGCGTTGAAGGCGTTGGAAGCCGATTGACCGGAAAACAGGTAGGCCCATCCTCCCGACGGCGTGGGATAGCGCGGAGCATCGGCGGCCCGCACCGTCAACCGAGCGGGCGCACTGGTGACCGATCCGGAAGCATTGACCACCACGACAACATAAAGGCCCGCATCGGCAGGCTGAATATTGGTGAGCGAAAGGACGGAGTTGGTTTGCGCCGGAAGATCCACCTCATCTTTTCGCCATTGAAAAAAGAGCGGCGGTGATCCCTCTGTCATCACCGTGAAGGTGTGGTTCGATCCTTGAAAAACCGTGCGGGACAGAGGCGATTGGAGAAGGTTTGGTTGAACCGCCAGCAAACAAGCCTGCGACAAAAAAAAGATAATCAGAACGGTCGCGCACCAGAAAATTCCTGGCCCGACATTTTTCGAATGGCAATGGGACGAGGATGTGGACCATCCCCGCCGGAAGTGGCTGAGCAAGAGCATACAACGCGTTCCGAGGCTGCTCCGGTTTGCCATATCGGCGCCTTCGAGGGGTCTACTCGAAGACCGCAAACAGTTGGAACGGGCGGCATTCTACAGACTTTCTTGCGAAATGCAATGCCCGAACGGTCCGCAACGGGGACGGACGTTGCACGGAGGGGGAACGCGAGAGAGAAGAGCTCGTGGCGGCAGGACGTGCAACTGATTTCTTGAACAGTTCTTGAACATTGTGGCGGTTTCTATCCATCGAGATTCCGCGAGAAAGGAATGATGATGTTTGTTTCGCTTGGGGACTGGCCGCTTGGATATAAAGGCGGCAGAGGAGCGGCAACGCCACCCTACTCAAGAAATCAACTGCCCAGTCCCGAATCCAGCGGTCCGATACACCGCCTCCCCACTGACCCACTTTCTCCCTGCCTTCCATCCTCTCGCGGTTGCGCATGATGGCCGGCTCGACTACCATTTCTCATGCTTACGAAAGCGCTTCGATTGCAGCGCAGTGGTTTTACCCTGATCGAACTTCTGGTTGTTATTGCCATCATTGGAATCCTCGCCAGCATGTTGTTGCCCGCGTTGGCCAAGGCCAAGGCGCGTGGACAACGAATCGCTTGCGTCAGCAATCTGCGCCAACTAGGACTCGCGTTCCGCATGTGGTCGGATGACAACGAGAGCCGGTTTCCCTGGCGAGTTTCGCCAGCGGACGGCGGGAGCCGGGGTTTGACGGAGGCCTGGCAACATTTCCAGATTATCTCCAACGAAATCGTCACCCCAAAAGTGCTGCGCTGCATGAGTGACAGTGAAAAAGACAAAGCCAATGACTGGACTTCGCCCGGTTCCGGATTTGTGTCCATGAAGAACAAAGCGTTGAGCTATTTTGTCGGCACCGAATCGGACGAGTCCCTTTCCCAAATGCATGTGACTGGCGACCGAAATGTGCTGGGCAACGATGGGCAGAGCTGTCAGATCGCCGAGATCAATGGCGTCATCACCACTCTGCCCTCGGCCACCGCCAGTTGGCAAAATACAATTCATGGCAGCGCCGGCAACATGGCGATGGGCGATGGCAGTGTGCAGCAACTCTCCGTCAATGGCCTTCGTAGGCATCTGCAACAGTCTGGTGATCCCAACAACAGCAATTGCGTGTTGAAGCCGTGATGGGGCGGCGAAGGCCGAAGGCGGAAGCCGCAAACCCCGAAGGCGGAAGGCCCAATTAGAAATCCGAAGGCCGGAAATCCCAAGGAAATCCGAATTCCGAATTCGCGCTACGGCGCCCTATCCTTTCGGGTTTCGGACTTCGGGTTCCAGTTTTCTCCTCTCTCAGCCCTAAGGCTCGCTTTTTCCTAGCCGCGGGCGTGGCTCTGATTCCAGGCGAAATTCTTCCGAAGAAGTTTCCGCTCCTGGCACCCCCGATCTCCCGGCACTGGGTGGAGAGGCGCCCCGCGCAGGAGATTCGACGTTGGCCGAGGCCGACCCCGGCACGGATGCTTCCGCCGCTGGTTCGAAGGGGTCCTCCGCCTGGGGCGGCGTGGCCGGACCGGGGCCGGCGGGATTGGCCCCCACTGCCTCCGCCGATGCGGCTGCTGCTTCGACAACGTCCCCTTTGAGACGGACCAGGGCACGGCGGAGGAGTTGTCCCTGGAAAGTGTAGCCGGTGGCCAGCATTTCAGAAATGGTAGCGCCGGGCTCGGGTTGCCTGGCCGGGTCCAGGAGTTGGTGACGTTCTTCATCGAACGGTTCGTCGGCCGAAGCTTCGATGGGGGTGAGACCAATACGGCGCACCACATCGCGACAGGCGTTTTGAAAGAGAGTCAATTGTTCGCGCACGTTGGGTTGGGCCGAACGAACGCCGGCCTGGTGAAGGGCAAAGACATGGTCAAGCAAGCGCACGACAATCTGCATCCATTCCCCTTCGTTGCGCCGAAGCTTTTCGGTTTCGAGGCGGAGATGTCCTTTTTCGGAATCGTTGGCCTTCTGCATGAATTCGGCGAACGCCTTTGCTTCGATGGTCATCCGTTCCGAAATCTCCTTGGCCGCGCCAACTGATTTGAGGGAATGCTCGTGAGCGGTTTGCCATTGGCTGGTGGCCAGCCGGATTTGATCGGCGACCAGTTGGAGTTTGCCGATTTCCGCCACCGCCGTGGTCAGTTGGGACGATTCGCTCAAGCGAAGAGCGGCCTGGTATTCCAGCAGGTAAGGCAACACCGCGAAAGCAAATGCCGCGATGACCGAGAGCACCAGGAAGAACATCGGCCACGGCACAAACGGTTGCGTGCTCCGGGCCATAATCCACCAAGCCAGCAAAAGGAGAACGGCATCGGCGACAAAAAAAGGCCACTTAACCAGCTTCGGCCACGGACGTTCAGTCATAGTGCCCAAAAGAATTAGGCGAGTGACGGGTGACTGGCGACGAAAATATGCAAATCTGGCCGGGGGGCGTTGCTGCGCCGCCCAAAATAACTCCCGTCCCGGCTTTGGTTCCGAAGCACAGAAAGGGGGGAAGTTGAGGCAGAGCGGCAGGCCAGCGGTAGGTCGTCCCTGCGATTGGGGAGGGCGGCGTTACGGGGACGACTATTCTGCCGGGCGCCAATCGAGCACCTTCAATTGCACGGAGAGATGATCGTTGTATTCGTTGATTTGCGGGGCACAGGCGAGGTCGAAGCGCCCAATCGGGAGCGCGCCGTCGCCGACATTCCAAAGAACCGCCTCCACTGCATGTCGCTCATCTGTGATCCAAAGGCGCGCATGCTTTTTTTCCGAACCGATGCGTTGCAAGGGACGCGCGTGCGTGACATTGCGCAAAAGAAGATGCACCGGCGGGTTGCCCACGCCGGTTTGCTGGAGCCGCTGCAGTTCCTGCAGTCGGGCCAGGGTCAATTCCCCTGGCGACGTTTCCGCGTCCAGCCGGAGCGAACGCTGCAATTGGTCAGACCTAAGCGAGCGCCGGGCGATATCATTAAGACGTGCGCGCAGGGCATCGATGTTATTGGATCGAATGGTGACACCGGCGGCCATCGCATGACCGCCGTGCCGGACCAGGAGGTCATCGCATTGACGAAGCGCCGCGGCCAGGTCAAAGCCATCGATACTGCGGCCGGAGCCCCGCCATTCCTCGCCTTCTCCTCCGATGATGAGGGTGGGACGATAGAATTCCTGGAGGACACGCGAAGCGACAATGCCGACCACGCCGATATGCCAGAGGGCTTCGCCTTCCACGATGACATGGTCGGTATCGGGATTGAATTTGTTCCGGAGTGTTTCGATGGCGCGATCAGCCATGCTTCGCTCGATCTTTTGCCGCTCGCGATTGCGGGCATCGAGGCTATGGGCAATGGGCTCGGCGGCGGCCAGGTCAGGCGCGAGCATCAGAGCGAGCGCCTCCTCGGCCGTTTCCAGGCGGCCCGCGGCGTTTAAGCGCGGCGCGAGTTGAAAACCGACTTCGTATCCACCCACCGGCCCGTCGATGCCGGCAATTTTTTTCAAGGCTATAAGTCCGGGGCGCCGGGTTTGTTGCAATCGTTCCAGGCCGCTATTCACCAGAATGCGGTTCTCGCCGCTGAGCGGAACGAGGTCCGCGATGGTGCCGAGTGCCACCAGATCCAGGTAGGGTCGCAGGTCAAACTCGGCGGCGCCCGGCAATCCGCCAAGGCGTCCTTGCTTGACCAAGGCGTGCGCCAGTTTGAAGGCCAGGCCGACGGAGCAAAGCTCGTGAAAGGTTTCCTTAAAGGTCAAGGGTGAAGGGTCGGGGGCCGGGGGCAAGGCCATTTCCCGCTCTCCACCCTCGATCTTCGACTCTCGACTTCCCGGCTCCGGCTCTCGACCCATCCAGGGATTGACCAGAGCCACCACGGCGGGGGGTGGCCGGGAGACCTGGTGATGGTCGAGCACAATGACATCCACCCCGTGCTCGGCCAGCCAGGCGACGGTGGCCACGGCGGTCGATCCACAATCCACCGCCAGCAGCAAGGTGGAAGGAAACTTTTTCAGGCAATTTTCGACCGCGCCCTGGCTCAAGCCGTACCCTTCCCCCATCCGGTGCGGCAAATAATGATTCACCTTCCAGCCGAGCGTGCCGAGGCATTCGCGTAACAACGCCGTGGAAGTAACGCCGTCGACGTCGTAATCCCCGAAGATGACCATCGCTTCGCGGCGGGCATGGGCCAGGAAAAGGCGATCGACCGCCGCGCGCATGTTCGGGAGAAGAAACGGGTCGGCCAGATGCTGCAGGCGCGGCTGCAGAAAACGTTGAATCGGTTCGGGCTCGCTGAAACCGCGATTGAGGAGGCATTGGGCCAGAAGGCGGGAGATGCCCGATTTCTTCGCCAGAAAGTCGGCCAGGACCGGCTGCGACGGGGCGATGGACCAGCGGTATTTCATGGTTTGTTCAGGAACGGACGAGAGCGTAATGGACGCCATCCCCCTACTCAAGCGTCCCGAAAGAGAAGGGTTGAGTCGGCGTTCAAGGGGAGGCGGGAAGACCGTCGTTTCGGAGTGGGCTTGAGCTTTAGCCGGTCTTCACGCTCTTTTTTTCCCGCCAACGGACGATGATGGAGATGAGGATGGAGGTGAGGATGATGGCGCCGACGATGCTCAGGGAAACGCTGGTGGGAATGTGAAATCTCGTTTTGGCCAGCAACATTTTCGTCCCGATAAAAATCAGCACAATGGAGAGCCCGATTTTTAAGAAGCGAAAATAATCGATCGCCCCCGCCAAGACCAGATAGAGCGAACGCAGACCGAGGATGGCGAAGACATTCGACGTAAAAATAATGAACGAATCCTGGGTGACGGCGAAGATGGCGGGAATGGAATCGACGGCAAAAATCAGGTCAGTCGTCTCCACCATCAGCAGCACCAGCGCCAGGGGGGTTAAGGCAAACCGGCCGCTCATTTTCGTGGTGAAACGTTGGCCGTTGAATTCGGTGGAAACCGGGAAAAAGCGCCGGGCGATTCGGATGGCCAGATTTTTTTCCGGGTGCACCTTCTCCTCGTCGGCAAAGACCATTTTTATGCCGGTGAAAAGCAGGAAGACGCCGAGGGCCGGGAGCATCCAGTCGAAACGATGGATCAATTGGACCCCCATCCAAATCATAAAACCGCGCATCAGGAGCGCGCCGAGAATGCCCCAAAAAAGAAGCCGGTGCTGATATTCCTGGGGAACGCGAAAATAGGCAAAGATGAGGGCGATGACGAAGACATTGTCCATCGAGAGCGACAACTCGATGATGTAGCCGGTGACGAATTCGATGGTGTCCTGCCGATCCCAGGAACCGACCAGGTGGGGGGCGATGTTGAAGGCAAAAAGCATCGCGCAACCGATCCAGATCGCCGTCCAAAGCAGCGCTTCGTGGAATTTGGCCGTGCGCGCGCGCCGATGGAAGACGCCCAGGTCGAGCGCCAGGAAGAACAGGATGACTGTGACGAAGAGAACCCAGGGAGCTGATGTCAGTTCCGCCAGGGCAATCACAGATGGCTAGGCACGGGTCGGTGCAGGCGCCCGGGCCGTTCCGCTATTTTCCATCGTTACCGTCGCGCCAGTCCGCGGACGCTGGCCTTTATGCCACCACAAGACGAAGGCGCTGGCAATGTAGATGGAGGAATAGGTGCCGGTGATGATGCCGATGAGGAAGGTGAAGGCAAAATCGTTGATGGCGCCGCCGCCAAACAGATAGAGCGACATGGTGGCCAGGAAAACCGTGCCTGACGTAATAATGGTGCGGCTCAAGGTCTGATTGAGGGCCTGGTTGATCAGGTCGCGGAAGGAACCTCGCACGCCCAGTTTCAAATCCTCCCGCACCCGGTCGAAGATAACGATCGTATCGTTGATGGAGAACCCGATGATGGTCAAAATAGCCGCCACGAAGGGCGCTCCCATCTCGCGACCCGTAAGGAAAAACCAGCCACTCGTCATCAGGATATCGTGAATGATGGCGATGACCGCGCCGAGAGCGAACGAGAATTCGTAGCGGAAGGCCACATACATCAGGATGCCCAGCATGGCAATGAGCGAGGCCACAATGGCGGTTTCCTTGATCTCCCGGCCGACTGTCGGGCCGACGTGATTGACGCTCTCCACGGCGAATTTGGCTTCGGGAAAACTTTTGTGCAATTCTTCCTCGATCCGTTTGGCATTCCCGCCGCTCTTTTCGTCAATGACGCGCGTGGTGATGCGGAGGGTTTCCTTGGGCGGGGCAATCTCCTTTTGATACTGAATCATGGCATCGCCCACATTCAACTTGGCGATGGACTGGCGCAGTTTGTCCACGTCGATCTTCTGGGTGAAACCAAAGGTCATCTCGTCGCCCCCGGCAAATTCCACGCCCAAAGTGTCCTTGCCACGATAAATTCCGTAACCGAGCCCGATAAAGATCAACGCCCACGAGGCGATGAAGGCCAGGCGAGCGACTCGCATGAAGTCGATATGGGGCGATTTGATCAGGTGCAACATCTTCAAGTCGTTCAATAAACCCTTGGCCAGGAGGAAATCGAAGATCAAGCGGGTCACCACCAGGGCAGTGAAAAGGCTGGCCGCCACACCGATGGTGAGCGAGACGCCGAAGCCTTTGATTGGGCCGGTGCCCATGGCCCAGAGAATGCAGGAAGAGATAAGCGTCGTGACGTGCGAATCGAAAATCGTCCCGAACGCGCGGGCATAGCCGGCCTCGAGAGCGCCGCGCATCGATTTGCCCTTGGCCCGCTCTTCACGAATGCGCTCGAAAATCAGCACGTTCGCATCGACCGCCATACCGACCGTCAAGACAATGCCGGCGATGCCCGGCATGGTGAAGGTCGATTCGATCATGCACAAAGCGCCGACCAGGATGATGATGTTGGCGATCAGGGCCACGTTGGCGACGGCCCCGGCCAGCATGTAGTAAACCAGCATGAAGCCGGCGACGGCAATCGTTCCAATCAGTGCCGATCGCACCCCGCTGCGAATGGTGTCCGCGCCCAACGACGGCTCGACCGTGCGGTCAAAAAGAATTTTCACCGGGGCTTCCAGCGGATTTTCCAGGACGCTGACCAGGTCATGCACCTCCTTGTCGGTGAAACTGCCATGAATGACGCCGCGCCCGCCCATGATGGGACCTTCGATGCTCGGCGCCGAATAGAGTTCACCATCGAGCACAATGGCCAACTGGAATTTCTTGTTTCCTTTGGGTTGCCATTCAGTGGTGATTTTGCCGAACAGGTCGGCCCCTTCCGAATTGAACTCGAAGGCCACCTGCGGTTTGCCGCTCAACTGTTCGCGATCGAAATAAGCCCGCTTCAGATATTTGCCGGTCAAATTGTAAAGAGCGCCGCGCTGGACGAGGTAGGGACGCTGAATCTTGACCGGCGCTTTGCCGTCCTCTTTGACCGTGGTTTCTTCGTAAAGCAAATCATAGCCCGGCTCCGAGATGCCCTGCCGGATGAGTTCTTCGCTGTTCGGATGAACGATGCGGAATTCGAGGTAAGCGGGCTTTTGCAGGAGGGAGCGGGCGCGTTCCTTGTCGGCCTCGGACAACCCGGGCAACTGCACCACAATCCGTTCATCCCCTTCGCGCTGCAGAAGCGGTTCCGCCACGCCGAGGCTATCGACGCGTTTACGCAACACTTCGATGGCGTGCGACAGGACCGCGCGATTGTCCGAATTGGTCGCCAGCTTTTGGGTATCCATGCCGAGGACAAAGGAGGTGCCGCCTTGCAGGTCGAGGCCTAGCTTGATTTTGCCCGAGGCGTCCCGTTGCAAACGGTTCAGGACATAGGAGCTGGGATTCTTCTCAGCCCTGGCATTGATGTGCGGGAAATATTTGGTGATGTCATTAGTGCCGATGGCGTCCTTCAAATTGGCATAGGAACGGTTGGTATTCTCTCTCTGCAACGACTGGGCCCTGGCCACGATGTTGGTGAAGGCTTCGTCGCGGTTTTTCGCCTTTTCCTGGAACTCGAGCAGGATATCGCGCCCTACCGGGGGCGAGAACGAAAAGATCGACCAAACGAGGACGAAAACGATAATGATGAGTTGCCAGAGATGTTTTTGAGTCATGGAGAGGGGCGATGGGCGTCGGGATGAAAGGAAAGGCGATCAGGATTGCGTCGCCGCGGGATCCGGTTCCCGATTGTCCCGTTCCAGGACATCGGAGATGGCCGTCTTGAGCACTTCAAGTTTGCTGTCCGCGGAACGCAGGCTGACGCTGCGTTCCTTCACGGTCACGATGACGCCGACGATGCCGCTGGCGGTGGTGACCTTGTCGCCGGCGCGGAGGGTTTTCAAAAGGTCTTCGTGCTTGCGGGCCCGCTTCTGTTGTGGGCGCCAGAGGGCAAAATAGAACGCGAAAAGAAGGAGGAACACCGGGAACATCTGGAGATACCAGGGCCCGGACGGCTGCCCATTGCTCGCCGGAGCCAGCGCCAGAAAGGCGTTCGATAAGGTTGCAGACATAGCGTTCAGCATTTAGGGCCGCTCAATCTAGGCGGGAGCCGTTTTTTGGCAAGCCTAACCTTGGCCGGGAAAAGGACGGTGGCCGGGTACGCAGTTTTGCGGGGAGGGCCGGCGATGCGGCTGGCCAAGGCGAACGGAGAAGGCCAAAGCCTGAAATCCAAAGGCTCAAATCCGAAGGCCGAAATCCGAAATTCGAAAGTAGCCCGAAAATCCGAAGGCGGAGGGAGCGTGGGGGGCGAAGCGTCTTGGAGTGCGCCTCTCCTCCAAGCCCTCTACCGCTTTTTCCCAGGTCAAATCAATGTTCAGAGCGAAGTTTCGCCCCTTTGCCAGGGGAGACGGGCGGTCAAAGCGCAAAGGGACGGAAGCATTCCCAAGATGGATTTCGGATCTCGACCGTCGGCCTTAACTCCTTTATCTCCGCCCGAACTTTCTTCCCAGATATTCCAGGTGATGCCCGGCCTGGGTCGATTCACCGGTCGCCCTTCGCATCAAGTCCATCGGGTCATACCGCTGCCCCCAGACATGGATCTTTTCCCGAAGCCAACCGAGCAAACCACCATAGTGCCCCTGGGCCAGTTGTGTCTCCAGCGACGGAACCTCGACGTTCGCCCGGCTGATCAATTGGGCCGCATTTAAATTGCCCAGCATATAAGTCGGGAAATAACCGAACAATCCGAGGCTCCAATGGATATCCTGCAAACAGCCCTGCGCATCGTTGGGCACTCTCAAGCCGAGCATCTTTTGAAATTCCTCGTTCCATACATCCGGCAACTCGGCCGGTTTCAATTCACCTTCGATTAATTTCAGCTCAAGTTCAAAACGAAGAATGATGTGCAGATCGTAGCTGACCTGGTCGGCTTCCACCCGAATGAACGAAGGAGCCACGCGATTGACCGCCTGATGGATCTGATCCGGCGAAAACTTTTTTAAAGCCGGCAGATGCCGGCAGGCCCGCGGATGCCAATGTTCCCAAAAGGCGCGGCTGCGTCCCACGTGATTTTCCCAAAGCCTCGATTGCGATTCATGGATCCCCATCGAAACATCGTCGCCCAACGGTGTTCCGTGATGCTTCTTCGGGAGCCCCTGGTCATAAAGACCGTGCCCGCTCTCGTGCAGGACGCCGTAAAATGAGTCGGTAAAATCACGCTCGTTGTAACGCGTGGTCAACCGGCAATCGCCCGGACCCAAACCGGTGCAAAACGGGTGCGTGGTAGTGTCGATCCGTCCGGCCTTGAAATCGAATCCAAAGGCTTCAGCCACCTCGCAATTGAAAGCCTGCTGGCCCGCCACCGGGTAGTCGGCGTCCAGAAAATCGGCCGGAATGGACCTGCTTTTTTCGGCAGCCGGTCGAAGGACCGCGACGATGGCCGGACGCAACTCGGCGAAGAGCTGGCGCAGCTCGGACGCCCGCGCCCCGCGTTCGTGGCCTTCCAGCAAGGCGTCGTAACGACATTCGCGCCAGCCCCAATGATCGGCCATGCGCCGGCTGAGCCCGAGGACGGTTTCAAAATGGGGAAGGAAGAGTTTGAAGTCCGATTGTCGGCGAGCCTCAGCCCAGGCGTCGCGCGCCAGCGTGGTGGCGCGATTGAATTCCTCGACCAGGTCGGCGGGCAGTTTGGTGGCTCGATCATAATCGCGGCGCCAGTTGCGGGTGTTGGCCGCTTCGTCCGAGTCGGCCGGGAACCCTTCATCTTCACAAGCTTTGATCCAATCGCCCACCTCCGGCGCAGTAAACTGCCGATGACTCCAGCCGGAGAAAAACGCCGCCTGCTCGGCCCGGAACGGCAGGGCGGCGCGCGGCATATAAGTTTCCTCGTCCCAACTAAGCAGGCCGCTGGTGGCATCGACCAGGGCCAGTTCGCGGCAACGTTCGAGCAGTTTTTGATACGGGGCGAATTCGGATGACATGAAGAAACTCTAAAGGCGCGCTCAGCCCGCGACAAGAAAGCGCAAAGTAAAACTTGCCTTCCCACCGACTCCGCCGGCCATCCGGCACTTGACCCGGACCGAGAGGCGTGCCTACGTAACCATTATCTGCCAATGAGCGCGTTCCAACCCTTCTTCCTCTATGAAGCCCATTTCTCGCGGGATTCTTTTGCTGGCCTTGGTGGTGCTTGTTTCCCCAAAGGAGAGCGCCCTGAGCGCCACGGTTAATTTAACGGTGAACACGGTCGGTTCGGGCAGCATCACCCGGAACCCGTCACTCAGCAGTTATCCCAACGGCTCTGTCGTAACGCTCACTGCCACACCCGCGAGCGGCTGGCTGTTTGGCGGATGGAGCAGCGACATTTCCGGCGCTCTCAATCCGACCAACCTGTTGATGGATGCGGACAAGGTCATCACAGCGAACTTCTCCAAAGTTCCGGACTTCAACCTGATCGTGAACCTCACTGGCGCCGGGTCGGTGGATCCATCCAGCGGATCCTTTCCCAGCAACACGGTTGTCGTCCTGACGGCAACTCCATCGAACGGCTGGATGTTTCTGGAATGGGCGGGCGCCGCGGCCGGCCGCGCCAATCCACTCCATTTCACCATGAAGTCCAGTACACCGGTCCAGGCGATCTTCGTTCAGCTCCCTGCCTTCCTGGCCCAACCCAGCGGGGGCGCCGTGCACATCGGGGATTCCTTTTCATTTTCGGCGAATGCCACGGGCAACGCCCCGTTGACGTATCAATGGTTCTTCAACAGCCATGCCGTGCCCAACGCCATCAGTCCCACGTTTACCGTGACGAATGTGCAACCCAAGGACGGGGGCGCTTATCGAGTCGTCGTGAGCAATTCCTATGGCACTGGCACGAGCACTGACGCCGTCCTGACGGTAAATTGTCCGGGCACAAACGTGGTTTCGGTGGCCAATGACATGGCCTTGCGCGCGGCCATGGCCGTGGGAGGGAACGTTCGGCTTTGTTTTAGCGGCACGGTCACACTCACCAACACCATCCACCTTGAAAAGGATGTGACCCTGGATGCACGTGGAACCTCGGTGACGATTAGCGGTGGCGGCGCGGTGCGCCTGTTCAATGTCAACACCGGGGTCGTTTTTCAAGCCACCAATGTGGTGTTTGCGGACGGTTTCTTTTTGCAACCGGCCTCCGCCGAGCCGGGAGACGGGGGCGCCATCAACAACAAAGGCGGAACAGTGCGATTGGTCTCCTGTATGTTGAGTAATCATTTTGCCATCGGTGGAAGCGGCAACAATGTCGGGGGTGAAGGACGCGGCGGAGCGATCTACAACGAGGGCGGCACCGTTGAGCTTTACGGTTCGGTGCTGGCAACTAACTACGCCATGGGGGGCAGCGCCGGCTCCGGAACGGGCACCGCCCGCGGCGGGGCGATTCACAGTGTTGGGGGAACGGTGCTGATCCAGGAATGCAACTTCCTGCGCAACGTGGCTTTTAGCGGCGTGGGTGTTACCTCCGCCATCGTGCAAGGAGGGGCCATTTATCTGGACCGATCCGTCACCACAATCCGGGACTGCCAGCTCACGGAGAACAAGGTCGCTACTCTCTCCAATTCCGACCTGTCCGGTCTGACCTCGGTCGCCTCCGTCTTCGGCGGCGCCTTGTTTGTTCAATCCGGTACCGCCGCGGTCAGCCGGGTCAAGTTTTTGACCAATACAGCCATCTCCGGCAATTCCCGGAGCGGGTCACCCGGCCAGGCCCAAGGTGGCGCCGTCTGGAACGGGGGCACCTTAACCATCGAGACAGCCACTCTTGCCGGGGGAATGGCCCAGGGCGGTTCGGGAACGGCTGCGCAAAAAGGAATGGGAGGAGCCATCTATAATGCCGGTTCCCTTGTCCTTCAGGAGACGGACATTGTCCTGAATCGGACACGGAGCGGGGATGGCAGGAACACTGGCATCGGAGGCTTTCCGGGTAGTGAGGGAATGGGAGGCGGCATTTTCAATTCAGGCGCTCTCCTCGCGACAAATTGCACGGTCGCCAGTAACTCGGTGCAAGGCGGCGCCAGCGGGTCGTTCGGCAGCGCGGACGCCGCGGCTTTTGGCGGCGGTGTCTTTGCCGGCGGAGGTTCCACCTATTTTATGAATGTCACCATGGCAGGAAATACCGTTAATCCGCTCAAAATTGGCTCCTCTTTCGGGCCACCATTCGGCGCCAATATTGTCGCGACCAATTCTTCCGTCACGTTGCGCAACACCTTGGTTGCAGGCACAGGCACCAACGCCAACATTTGGGGCGCGGTCATCGACGGCGGTTACAATATGTGCTCGGACGGGTCGGCCCATTTCAACAGCGGGACCAGCTTCAATTTCACCGATCCAAAACTTCTCCCCTTGGCCGACAATGGCGGCCCGTCACCGACCATGGCGCTGGCCCTGGACAGCCCGGCCATCGATTTTGGAACCCAGAACGGCGCGCCGTCGGTCGATCAACGCGGCTCACCGCGCCCGAGCGGGGCCGGCGTCGATATCGGGGCTTATGAAACCGGCGCCCTAAGGCCGATCTTGCACGCGACGCGTTCGGGAAATTCGCTGACCATTTCCTTTCAGGCCGAGGCGGGCGTCACTTACGATTTGTGGAAGTCCTCCACTCTTCCGGTGTGGCAGATTATCGAAACCATTCCGTCCCTGACCGCCGGAGCGGTTTCCCGGACCTATCCCATGACCTCCACAAAAGCCTTCTACCGGCTTAGCCTTCACTGAGCAACGGCCAGGGAAGAACGCAGTCGACCAGCGGGCGGGAGGATGGTCCATCCACGTTTCCTCTGCAAAAAGCTTGGAAACGGCCCTTCCTTTGTTACAGATCCCCGGATGAAGAAGAGCACAACGGTAAAAACCCGGCCCGTTGTTTCGAGGAAAAAATCATCCAGCGCCAGCAGCGGCAAAATTCATCCGGTCATTATCTACCCATTTCGGCAGCCGAACGATTTGTTTGATCTCAATCACCTTTACCAGCTGGTGGCGCGGCTGGATGCGGATACCGGGAATTATGCCCGTCCCATCACTGTGCTGGATCGCAAAACCCATTATGCCAATAGCCGGAACAAACGCTTCCTGGAATTCCGGAAAAAAGTGGTCAGCCGTTATTCCGACGTGCTCGATGTCTGGTGCGTGGACACCTGCCAGATGTGGTATGCCGGCCTGGGGGAAGCATTCGAAAAAGGCCTTTCCAGCACATTGGGATCCTAAGCTTAGAATTCCACGTGGACAAGTTGTCGCG
>JADMIO011227197.1_pt1 | contig 41384 bp, 32 predicted proteins | sample 8958161 | NCBI WGS metagenome assembly JADMIO01 (sample SAMN16585339, study PRJNA669376) | soil metagenome | isolation source: Crop rotation soil | place: USA: Cullars Rotation, Alabama | collected 2011 | reverse complement strand
TGTCCGTGAAAGTCAGGTTGACGGAGACCGTGGAATCGCAGCCGAGGAAGCTGCCGCCAAGGAAGGTGACGGAACCGGTCGGGTTCGACTCGTCGAAGACAGTACCGCTTATGTTCAGGCTCCCACCCGTACAAAGCGTCTGGACGATGCTGCTGCTGACAACGCCGGTGAATGTCAGGTTGACGGAGACCGTGGAATCACAACCGAGGAAGCTACCGCCGGGAAAGATGACAGAACCAGTCGGGTTCGACTCATCGAAGATGACGCCGTTGACCGTGAGACTGCCGTCTGTGCAAAGTGCCTGAGTGATATTACTGGTAACAATGTTGTTGAAAGTCAGATTGACGGAGACTGTGGAATCGCAACCGAGGAAGCTACCATTTGGGAAAATAACAGAACCTGACGGGTTCGACTCGTCGAAGACAACGCCGTTGACTGTGAGGCTGCCGCCCGTGCAAAGTGTCTGCTGTACCTGTCCATTGGGGGTGGGCCAAAATGCCAATGAAACTGTGACTGTGGAATCGCAGCCCAAAAAACTGCCGTTTGCAAGAATGACAGCACCTGAAGGGTTGGACTCATCGAAGACTATGCCGTTCAAGCTCAAACTTTCACCGGGACAAAGCGTCTGCTGCACCTGTCCGTTTGCCGAAGGCCAAAAGGACAATGAGACGGTGACCATGGAGTCGCAGCCAAGGAAGTTTCCACCGATAAAAGTAATAGCACCCGACGGGTTCGATTCGTCAAAGACGATACCATTCACAATGGTGCTTTCACCAGGACAAAGCGTTGTGCTTATTTGTGCAGAGGTGTTGATACAGCTACAAGTAACTGAACCTGTTACCGTTACTGGCCCGCAGCCTATCATGTCGTCAACGTCGAAGGAGTAATTGGTTCCATTGGGTATCTGTTGGGAAGCAAAGCTGTTGCCTGGAATCGGGTTTCCGTTTACGGTATAAGGTTGTATTCCTCCCGTCAGGTCGAAACTGATGGAATAGGTTTGTGCAACGGTGTCACAATCCGATACAAGGTTCCCTACGTTCGGCTGCATGCTGACGGTGACGGCGGTAGTGGCCGATTCCGCACAGTTTGCTGTAGGCGAAAAGGTCAGTGAAACCGCGCCATTCTGTCCATTGGGGTTAAAGCTGTTGCCCGTCACACCAGGACCACTCCAAGTGCCCATTGGGAAGGCAGGGTCGGCAAGTATGGCAAGGTCAAGTGGTCCATCGGATGCACAGAGGCTGGCAGTCTCCAACTGTGGGGTAGCCGCAGGGTGGACGGTAATGATGGTCGTGGCAGGCCCTGCACAGTTTGCCGAAGGCGTAAAAATCAGCGAAACCATACCGTTTTGACCGCTGGGGTCGAAGGTACTGCCCGTCACACCGGGGCCGCTCCAGGTACCATCCTGAAAACTTGGGTCAGTCAGTGGCAGGAGGTTGTACGGTGAACTGCCCTCACATAGCACCGTAGTGCCCAGTACTGGGATGGTGCCAGGAACCACTGTGATGGTGGTATTGGCAGTTTGAATGCAGCTTTCGCTGGGGGCGAAGCTGATGGAAAACTGTCCATTTTGACCATTAGGGTTGAAGTATCCACCACTGACACCGGGGCCATTCCAAGTACCAGCAGGATGGGCTGGATCGGCCAATTGTGAAAGGTTGAACAAGGGATCGGCACTGCAAAGTGTGGCGTTGCCGAGCATCGGCAGGTTGGCGGAATTAACAGTGATGGTGGTGGTAAGTGGCTCTACGCAAACCTCATTGGACGTAAATGTAATTGTCACCAGACCAACCTGTCCATTGGGGTCGAAGCTGCTGCCACTGACGCCGGGACCACTCCAGGCACCTGCATCGAAATCAGGGTCCTGTAAGTCTGTCAGGTCAAGGGGATCATCCGTTTCACAAAGCTCTGCCTGGCCGAGGATGGGAGGCCCACCTTCACCCACCTCTACCGTGACAGTCACTTCTTCGCCACAATGCCCGGAATGATAGGTCAACACATTGGGGCCAATATTGGCCAAGTCCGGATAAAAAATATAGCCATCGGTGCCGGGGCCCATCCAATACCCATCGAAGCCATTGGAGAACAGTTGAAGAGGGAACGAAGGGTCGTCGGAGCAGAAAGGCCCGAAAGGGTCAATGTCCGGCTCCAGGAAAGGCAGTACTTCTATTTCCATCGTATCAGGCCGGGCACATTCGTCGGGGTTGGGCGTGAAGATAATGGTGGTGGTAGTGCCTGCAAGCCCTGCCGGGTCGAAGGTGGTGCCAATGTCCCAAGTGCCTGAAATATTGTCGAGGGAAGTCGTCGGGAGCACGACGGGCGGATCGGAGTCACAAATGGGCCCAATCTGCGAGAAAAAAGGCTGTGGCGGCTGCTCCGCAACGACGGTCAGGTTATTGAGATAATGGTATTCATCATCTGCATTGTTAGCCAATGATACCCGGAAGGCGATCGTGGTATTGGGAAATACCTCAATCCAATCGGTAAAGCTGTTTCCCCCTGTGCCTTCCGAGCATTGTGAAAATTTGGGTGCCCAAGGCCCTCCATTCAACTGAAACTCCAAAAATATCACATCCAGCAGATCATCGGGTGGATTCGTCCCGACGCACCCACCGTAGGGGCCGTCGAAAAAACCATCGCACTCGGTTTCCACAAAGTCCCAATCTACGGTTACCCATACCTTGCAGAACCCTTCAATGTTGATTGGATCCGTGTATACATAGTTTTGCCGACCACCCCCGCCTACCGGGCAGCAGGGAGCCCCTTCCGAGTCGTTGGCGGTGAACCTGCCGCCATAGACCCCAAACGTACTGACACCAAGCCCTTCATTCGGGCTGGCATCGTCGCAATCGGTGGCCACCGTGTACCAATTCGTGCCCGCCGTAGTACCATCCGGGTAGCTTGAAAACGATTCGCTGAAAAGCAACTGGGATTCGGCCCGCCATGCAAAAAAGGGCAGCAGGAATAGAGCCAGCGTCAATGCACCCCACCTAGCCACCTTGGTTTCTGCTGGTAGCATAAATTGGAAGAGGCTTCGAAATTTGCTTCGAAACGGTTGTGATACACACAAAAATGGGTCGAGCTGCTCCATAGCCGATAAGTGTTTATAGGGTGCAAGGTAGTGGAAGTTGCGCCAAATCGAGTGGAAACATGTTCAAACTCTCGCTGATGTTGCCGAAAGGGTATAACCTTAAGCTGTAGTCATGCAAATAGGAGCACAGGGAATAAACTTTTTTAGGTTGCCAGGTTTTTTAGGATTGACAATGCGATACAGTTCAACACTTTCTTTACCCAAAATAATTGGAACATGGAATTCAACCCAAGCAACAAGGTGGTTAAACTTTGCCTTCAGGGAATGGGCATGGAAGATAAAGGCAATCCTGAGGAAGCAGCCAAACTATTTTTACAGGCCTGGAACGAAGCAACGAACGACTTTGAAAAATTCCTGGCTGCCCATTATGTGGCCCGTCACCAAGAAAATGTTACGGACAAACTGAAATGGCTCCAAACCGCCTTGCAGTTTGCGCTGAAGATTAATGATCACGCCGTGAAGGCAGCTTTTCCTTCCCTGTATTCAAACATCGCCAAATGCTACGAGGACTTGAACGATGCTGAAAATGCAAAAAAGAATCAAGAGTTGGCACGTTCGTTCACGGACCATCCGACTGACAACGGTCCCTTTTACCACGGGACGAAAGCTGACTTGCAGGTCGGCGATCTGCTGACAGCAGGGGGCAGTTCCAATTACCAGTCGACACTCATCATGAATCATATTTATTTCACAGCCCTGGCGAATGGGGCTGGACTGGCAGCGGCCCTGGCGAAGGGCGACGGACGTGAACGTGTTTATATCGTTGAACCAACGGGGAGCTTTGAAAATGACCCGAACGTAACGGATAAAAAATTCCCTGGCAACCCTACCCGCTCCTATCGCAGCCTGGCACCCTTGAAAATCGTGGGCGAAGTCACAGATTGGATGCGGCAAACGCCAGAGGAACTGCGGCAATGGCGGGAAAAACTGGCGAACAACAAAGGAGAAATTATCAATTGAATTTTATTAAACGGCAAAACAATGGCAAAAAACAAATTACTAAGAATGGACAATATAGGTATCGTGGTGGAATCCCTCGATAGCGCCATCTCCTTTTTCACAGAGGTAGGTCTTCAACTCGAAGGCAGGATGACCATCGAAGGGGAATGGGCAGGAAGGGTAACGGGTCTGGGCAATCAGCTTGTAGAGATTGCCATGATGGTAACCCCTGACGGCCACAGCCGCCTTGAACTTTCACGATTTCTCACGCCACCTACTATCTCAGACCACCGGACTGCTCCCGTGAATTCTCTTGGCTACCTTCGTGCCATGTTCACTGTGGAAGACATTGACGAGTTGGTATCCAGGCTTACAAAACATCATGGTGCCCAGCTCGTTGGAGAAGTGGTTCAATATGAGAACTCTTATCGGCTCTGCTATATCCGTGGGGTGGAAGGGCTACTGATTGGACTGGCAGAAGAACTTGGCAATAAATGAGTAAAGGCGGCGGTTTACAGAACCCATACTTGTAGCCGCTCCTTCGCCGTTAAAAGGACACAGGTGGCAAAGCAACCATCAAACATCAATCGGTATTTTTTATTGGTGGGTGGCCTCATGCTTTATTACGGCTTCTCCTTTCAGCAAGCCACCCACTAGGAATGAAGAATGGACTTTACAAAAGTTTCAGCTCGCTACCGTGCAAATCATTCCGCTAACTTCCAAAGCTCCACTGTCTTATCTGAGCTGCCACTGGCTATCCATTTACCATCCGAACAGTAAGTTACATCATTTGCGTCATTGGCATGTTGAGAGAAAGTCTGAAGCAGTGTGCCGCTTTCTACATCCCATAGTCGCATGGATACGCCCTTATTATATTCCGAGTCTCCAAAAATATTTTGCAGGAACTCCCCTAAGGCAGGTTTATCCCTGCCGCCAGTCAGCAGCATTTTACCATCGGGACTAAAATCTGAAGCCTGGGCGTGTTCAGGTACTTCTATGGTTCTTATAAGGGTCCAGGTTTTTACAGCCCATAATTTCACGGTCTTGTCATCGCTGGTGCTCACCAGCAACTTATTATCTGGGCTAAATGATAAGGAAACCACTGCTTCAGAATGGCCGTCTAGTGTGTTTAACAACTTCCCACTTTCAGTATCCCAAATTTTTAGGGTCTTATCGAAACTGCCGCTTGCTATTTTAGTGCCGTCAATATTGAATTTGACATCCCAAACGTTCAGTGAATGGCCGGTCAGTGTTCTCAAAAGCACACCGCTTTCAATGTCCCATAATTTTACCGTCTGGTCTTCACCGCAACTTGCGAGTGTTTTACCATCCGGACTTATGTCTATTGACCAAACCGTGCCGACATGACCTGAAAATTCTTTGATGAGTGTTCCTTCCGGCAATTTCCAAAGCCTGATTTTTGCATCATAATCGCTGGTAGCCAATGTATTTCCATTCGGAGCGAAAGCCAAGGAAGTCACCCCGATAGGATGTTTCAATTCAAGCATCAACTTCCCATTTTCTTTGTTCCAAATTTTCACAGTATTATCTACACTGCCACTGGCCAGCCAAATACCATCCGGGCTAAACTTAACGGTCCATATATCTGAAGTGTGTGCTGCAAGTACATTTTCTAATTTGAAAATATGGCTGTTTACTTGTTTTGAATGATAGAAAACCTGGTGGTAGGCCAAAAAACTTACGATTGCAAACAGAATCCCTGACAACACTAATATACTTTTATTTCTTACCCAACTCATCATTTTAATTTATTTCCAATAGACCGGTTTAATTAAATAAGCATTCCTCCATTAACAACGGAAAGCATTATTTAATGCAAATCAAATATCTTCCTTCAACCCACTAACTTTTGGTGGAAAATCGACTAATCATTCTATCCTTCCTATCAGTTGGTTAGAGGATTAAGCAACTTGTGTAATAAATGCCGTGTTATTTCCCTAACAAAAGAAAGTTAGAGCAAGGGAATTAGACAGACTGATGACAGCGTGTATTAAGGGAGCCGACGCTTCAATTCCTCGACGGTTACTACCTTCAACTCCAGCTTTTCTATTTCATTTTTCCCAATGATAATTTCTTTCGAATCGAAAGTGATTTGATTGCTGCGATAGCCAATGGCTAAGATTATAGCCGTGTCACCTTTCGGTAGTTTATTGTAGCCTTCTACGTCCTTCGTGAATTGGAATTTATTTTCACCAATGGAAGTGCCATCCAAAACAATTTTCCTGCTTCGAAAGATGAGATTAATGATGGCAGGTTGTTCATTTGTTTGCACAAACAGTTTTACTTTTTCAGCTTTGGGATCCCTGTACAAAACGTCACAGTTGATCCAGCCGAACTCAACAGCTTCGTATGTAAGAAAGGCTTTGTTAAATGCATTGACTTTAGAAGTGTCAAGCTTTAAGCGCTCATCCACTTTTGTGAGTTTTTGAGCAGCGAATTTCTTATACGTTTCAACCCTTCGGTGACCATATTGCTTAGCTTGATTTACCAGCCACTGATGTGCCTTTTCTTGTTCCTTGGTTCTCTTGCCGCCATTTGGTCCAGGAGGGGTATTATTCAGTTCGAAACTTACTCTTTCAGTCGAATCTTTTATAAAATGTTGAACCATTAATTCATCTACCTCCCACATGTTTTTGTCTAAATTCGCTAAATAAATCGCCGTTAAATCAGCCATCATGTGGTGATCATAACGAGCCTTAAATTCTCTGGTTGCGAGTAAAGTATTTTCGTATTTAGTGATGTCGTCATTCGTATAGTAGTACTTTGCAAGAGTATCTTTCCAGATATTTGGATCCTGTGTAAAACCGAAGTCAGGTGGACATTCAAAACCGGGAAGAGGTGCAAGCATTTTAATAGGAAAAGGGACTAGCTTTTTGTCAGGCTCTTCAATTCTGTCCCAATTCATATGACCATTTTCATCTCTCCTGCCTTTGAAAAATTTAGCCGCTGTAATGTTTGGTGAAATAGGCATTTCAATGTGTATGGGTTTTGATTTTTCAATTCCAACCTTGGTACCATCGGCCGTTGTGGCTGTCAGGTAAATCATCCCTTCAGTTTGTAGTATATCCTCATTATTTACAGTCTGCAAATGGTTTGTGACCATATCCTTGAGCGTGTAGCATTCTTTCAGTTGGATATTCGCCCTGGAAGTAATTGGCTTACCCTGTCCGTCAATTAGACTGTGGGCTAAAATCAAAATTAGGGTTCCCTGATTGCCAAGGATGGTATTGTCAATCGTAGGGTCTATTTCTATATTCTGAGTTTTTTCTCCTATGGTCCGCAGGCTGTCCGACAGGGTTGTTGGCGTGTTGCCAAATTCTATATCAATCACGTTTTCTTTTTCCTCCTGTGGCCTACAACTTGATAGTAAAAATAGAAGGGCTATTATGAACGTAATAATTTGTTTCATACTATGACTGCTGACAATTGCTATAGATAATATCTCCTTTCTGTGCGAAGCTATTGAAGTTCCACAAGAATGTATTCATAGATGCAATTCATAAGAAGTTTGGTGGCAATGGCAGCCTAGTAAGTTGATGGTTTGGTGAAATAGATAAGTATGTCACCAGATTTCCGAAATCTTGAAGATTTCGGAAATCTTAAACCTAACGACAGCATTAAACGAAGTCTTCATCCAAGGTCTCAAACTAAGAGATGTTCTTACAGTACCCTCAAACAAAAGTCTATTTCAAAATAATATACTGCCAACTCCGCCTAATAATTTCTAAATCGCTGTATGCAATTGCAGATTCGAATTTAGAAATCATTTTGCCCTATCTGCAACTGCAAATTGGAATTTAGAAACCGTTTTGAGCAGTTTACAATTGTTTTTTGGCGTCCGACAATTAGAAAAGGGCGTCATGCAGGAAATATATTGTTGTGAACATACCCCATTGACAGAAGTTTCCATTATATAACTTGTACCTTTCCCGCCCAATCCCAACCAAAACCATTCGCATTAATTACACAACCTACCATGCCAATATTTCTAACCAACCTTCTTTTACTTTTCACCCTGACAATTTCCCTTGGACAGACCGAACAGCCCAACCTTCAGATTTCCCATCTGACCGACGACTTTTATGTGTTTACCACTTACAAGACCTTTAAGGGAAATCCTTTCCCGTCCAATGGCATGTATGTGGTCTCAAATAATGGTGTGGTGATGATTGATACACCCTGGGACACTACCCAATTTCAGCCGTTGCTGGACAGTATTCAGGCAAGGCATCACAAAGCAGTAACCCATTGCATAGCGACACATTCTCATGAGGACAGGACGGGTGGGCTGGAATATTATCATAAACAGGGAATCAAAACCTTTACCACCCAACAAACGGACGAGATTTGCAGGGAACGGGGTGAGAAAAGGGCTGCATTTACCATTTGGAAGGACACCATCTTCACTATCGGACAACATTCGTTGCAAACTTTCTATGCCGGGCCAGGACATACCCCTGACAACATTGTGATATGGTTCGAAAAGGAAAGGGTTTTATATGGTGGTTGTTTGATAAAAAGCATGGCCGCCACCGACCTGGGCAACCTTGCAGATGCCAACACAAAAGCTTGGCCAAGGACTCTCAAAAAAATACAGCATAAATTCGCAAAGCCTAAATACATCATTCCAGGGCACCAGCGTTGGGACAGCATAAAATCTATCGACCATACCCTGGCCCTGCTGCGAGAGTTAGAAAAGAAAAACGACCGTTGAAGTGGTAATGGCAGAGGTGGGTCGGAAGACTCGAAGTCAAGTGTCGTCAACTTAAGGATTTCGGAGAAATCCCATATTTGTAGAAATCAATGATGATAGCGGTAACGACCTCGGAGAGGTCAAAGATTTGTTGCATTTGCCTCAAAAAGCATACGACCTCTCCGAGGTCGAATTGGCCTCTGCCTAATTCTACAAATCTATGCCCTCTCTGGGGTCTTAATATGACGACATTTGACTTAAATTCATCCGGTCAATACGCTCTGCTCTCCTTCCCCATCCTCCATTTCTAAACACTCCCCTGCATTTTAAAAGTCGCCCAATGACCTTAAAATTGAAAGTTTGCGTTTTAAAACACTAAACCGGGTTTTATTAGCCTGCTTTGATTTTAAACTTGAATGCTTGCTTTTTAAAAGTCACCAAATGACTTAAAAATTGAAAGTTTTCATTTTAAAACGCTCGCTTGACTTTTAAAACGAAAACTCGCAATTAAAAAAGGTCGGTTTCAATTGGGAGACATCCGCTGTTAGTTTTTGATTTTTTTTATCAAATAAAATTTGGAGACTGGAAAATTGCAGGGAAAGAATTCTTTGGATATTGACCGGATGACTTTTGAGCCGCCCGGTCAATATAGCATCCTGAGCCATCTCACTTATGGCGTCTGGTATTTTTCCAAATAGCCTTTGCCAAAAGAATAATTCAAGGCTATGTTCCAATCGAAGTCCTTTGCCGGAAGCGTAGACGTCAATGTCAGGTACAGAGTAGAAGAGAGGGATAGGGGAAAATCCTGACGGGCCAAAGCCAGCGTGGCCGCTGCATATATCCCATTGTCCTCTGCGATTCTGAGATAATAGAACTGCGGATAAAAACGGAGGAAGGCCTTGCCCGTCAATGGGATCTTGTCAAAGCTGGGGCGCAGCGAAAAGAAGTATCCCCGGAAATCCACATCCCTGTCGATGCCATTGGCGAAATACAGGTACAATTCCAGCCGGAAGTTTTTGGCTATCTGATAATTGGGCACCAATTCAAAGATCGGGAAGAAGCGACGCCCTTGTATGATGGATTGCTCTACGCTGTCTTTGATGACAGTGGCCTTGACAATGTTTACCACTGGCAAATGGGTGCCAGCCATAAGCTGAAATTTCTCTTTCCGCACTATTTTATAACGCCAGAAAAAAGCGATGCTCCATGGCCGGAAGTCTTCGATAGAATACAGGAGTTCTGCTTCGAAACTGAACCGCTTTTTCCCACTGAAATTAATATTGCTGGCCAGTGCAGGCTTGCCCAGGGTAAAGGTGGGTATCAGCGAAATACCATTATTGGCCACGCTGATATTGCCTTTCACGTTCAGTTCCTGTTTAGTGCTGTCTGCATTTTGTGAAAAGCATATAAGCGGCAAGCATAAGATAACTGTCCATAGCAGGCACCTCACGAGTGATGATTCGGCATGCAACATAATATAGATTGTATTCTTGAAACATCATTTGTTTTCAAATCCTTCCTCAAGCGCTTCGTGCAGCACCTATTATTTTTCATTTATCCTGTTTTCTGGCGAGTATTTGGACCACCATTTCGCCTCCACCGTTCTTTCCGGGATATGGGATACATGCGCCGTCACCGCTTTCCATACGCCATCGATTTTTTGCATGCCATAGGTAAAGCATCCAGCGCTTCGGATAGTATCGCTCTTTTCATCCAAATGGGCATGGTCAAACTCCACCAAATAGGAAGCAGCGTCTTTTGAAAACACGTATACCTTGTGGTTCTGCAAATCCCATTTCAGCATTTTTTTCCAACCCCCTTCTCCAAGGATGTCTTTCCAAAGTCCATCCACTGTCAAATAGTCGCCCCAGTAATAGCCGTCTCCAAAAACGATAAAGTCTGAGGTGTCTGCATAGAAAGTCATCACAGCTTCGTAATCCAGGTTTTCCAAATCACTGGCATGCTTCTCAGACCGCTTGATAATATCGCTTTTGATTTGCACTGTTTCTGCAGCCGACAATTTTTCTTCTTTTTGTTGACAACTGAATAAGACGATGACAAACAGAAAAAGCATCCATTTCATGATGTTGAGTTTTTATTGTTTACGTCAATAGATGTTATACAAATAAGGGTTTTAGGTGTTTCTCCCCCACTATATTTTCACCAGTGCCCGAAGAGAATGCGAGGAAGAATAAAGTATGATTTAAATAAAACAATTATCAATGAGTGTGGTACCAGCGTTATTATTTGGCAGAGGCAAACATGGTATATTCCTCATTTTGGTATTTATCCTGGATAAAGTATTTACCAAATAAATCCTCCCAGGTGGATTTATGCTCCGCCAATACTTTTTGAATTTCTTCACTCCAGGGCCCGTTCGGTGGAAAATAATGATCCCTTGTTCTCGTGGAATCAAAGAAATATATCAATACAAAATCACCTTTTTCTTTGGCCGTGTTGTCTGGTATTTCCCATTTACCGGAGCCTGTCGGTTCTCCCAATTGTGCATTCCAGCCGGTATAATATCTATACAAGGGTAGATATTCATTTTCCATCCATTCCCTGGCCTGTTCTTTTGTGATCCCTTTTTGAAGCGTCAAAAACCGGGGTGCTATGATCCATTCTTTTTTAGGGATCTCTTGCTTGGATTCGTTATTAATAAACCCAAGGATTGCAATAGCAATGAGGGCGGCCATAATACCGAGAAGAAAATTTTTCATAGTGAATAGTTTTTAATTGGATTGGACAGTGAAATAAAATAACTGCCAGATACTTTCCTACCTCCCTAAATACTTCAGCACCGCTTCCGTGCGGTTCTGGACATGCAGTTTCTCATAGATGTGGTGGACGTGCTGTTTCACTGTGTTCAGGGAAATATCGAGCTGGTCGGCGATTTCTTTGTAGAGGCGACCTTTGGAGAGCAATACAAGTACCTCGTATTCCCGTTCGGAAAGAAGGCTTTGGTTGTTTGGGGTCACCGGCTTATCCCGGAAGGTGAGCAATACCCTTCGTGCAATCTCGCTGCTCATGGGCGCCCCTCCATTCAGGGCATCGGTGATAGCGACCAATATTTTATCGGGGCTTTCCCGCTTCAGCAAGTATCCATCGGCACCCGCTTTGAGGGCAGCAAACACTTTTTCGTCGTGTTCCATCACCGTGAACATCAGCACCTTGACCTCCGGCCTGACGGCTTTCAACCTGACCAATGCTTCGATGCCATCCATACCGGGCAGGCCGATGTCGAGGATGAACAGCCCGCCCTTGTCCAGGGCACCGTTCCCAAACATCTGTTCTGCACTGGCGTAAGCTGACACCCCTCCGAAACGCCCGCTATTGCTAAGTAATTCCCGAAGTCCCTCCCGTACTTCCGGCAGATCTTCAATGAGGACGATTTGCGATTGTTGATGTTCCATAACTATTTCAAATATCGCCAAATTTTACGGCCCAGGACAATGGATGTCCTCAATTTTTAGGGGCGGTGGCCGCCATTTTCTTGGCAAGATGGTCCATGACCGGAATAAATTGGTGGTCAGGGCTGAAGTCAACAAATTTCACGCTCTTGTCCACCACGCCTGTATGTGGTGCTGGCCAGTAAAATGCTTCTCCCGCACTGACCGTTTCTTCTTTGCCACCTGGGTATTTGATGCGCAACGACCCATCAATGACATAGCCCCAATGCGGTGAGCTACACATGTTTTCGGGGAGGCCTTCAAACATCGGGGTAAAATCGGCAGGTCCGGGTACTTCCATGTAACCGATGCTCATGCCGCCCAGCCCGGAAACATTCGTGAAGCCGTTTCTTGGATTCTTGGGGATTTTATTCGCCGCCATGTGATACGATGCCGATTCCCCGGAAGGAAATGAGGAAACCACTACGATACCGGCATGTGCAATCTTCCAGTTGCCGTTGATTTTTCGCAGTGTTCTGGTTTCTTTTGTTTTTCTGTCAACACCGCCCCAATTGTCCGCCTGGTCAAAGCTGACAAATGCCACATCATCACCGATGGTATATTCATAATTACTTCTGGAAAGCTGCAACTCAAATGGTTCAGCCTCGCTTAGCATATTGGCCAGGGAGTTGAAATCCGTAAACGTTTGAACTCCATCTACGTCGGTAAGGATAAAGGAAGCCTCCTCCGAGTTAATCCAGCACGAAGCCCATGCAAGCGAATCGCCTTTGGCAGCAAATTGAGATTCATCATCCATAAGTTTGGCAATGGTGGCTTCTTCCGATTTGTGGTCAGAAACTGTGTTACATGCCATGAAGGACAAAATTGCGAGAAGGATGAATGTCTGTTTCATGATGTTGATTTTTGCCAAAGGTCGGGTGATGGTTCGGGCGTGGCAATAGTACGTTTGTGTTATACGGTCACGAGTGGACAACGCAAAATAACCTTGGCACCAACACCTGATTCAAAAATGGCTTCCCCACCTAGGTCCTTCATTCTTTGGCCGATATTGCGCAGGCCATTGCCCAGGTGTGATGGGTGTCCGGTGCCAAGCTCTGCCAAATAATCAGCCGGGATGCCTTTGCCATTATCCTGCACCTGGATTTCCAAATTGCCGTTTGTATGCAAAGCCAGCCTTGCCTCGGTCGCCCCGCTGTGTTTCACCACATTGTGCAGGCATTCCTTCACCGCCAACAGCAGGGTACGGCGCTGTGTACTGCTGAGTGGAATTACAGGCAGTTCGGGCGGCAGTTCAAAACTCAACAGGATGCCATGTGTTTCGAGCAGTTCCCCGGCATAGCGGCGGAGGTAGGCTGCAAAATTGTCCAGCAAATCGTTGCGGGAGTTCATCACCCAAATGATGTCGGCCATTTTTTCCATCACCTGTGTAGCATTTTGGCTGATCCGGTCAATGCGGGCGGCATTGGTAGGGTCTTTTTCCTTTTCTTTTGCCGCCAGGCTGAGGAAGCGGATGGTGGAGAGGCCCGCCCCTAGTTCGTCGTGCATCTCAGCGGCAATGCGGTCCCGTTCCTTGCGGAGCGACTGTTCCTGTTCAAGTTGCAAACGTTGGTTCTCCAGCAATATGGCCTGCTGTTTCAAGCGGTTGTTTACCAAAGCATAAATAAATGCACAGAGCAAAACCGATAATGACAGCCTGAACCACCCTGTTTTGTACCAGGGCGTACCGACGTGTATTTTAAGCGCATACACATTGTCGAGCCACTCGCCCCGGCTATTGGTGGTTTTGATTTTAAAAGTGTAATCACCTCCTTCGATATTAGTGAAAGAAGCCGCCCGGACGCCCGGCTCAGGATACACCCATTCGGGGTTTACCCCATTCAGTTGATAGGCGAACCGGATACCTGTCGTGTTGTAGGTGGCAAGTGCCGAGAAACCAATGGAAAAGAAGTTCTGGTCGGGCTTGAGGCGCAGGTCAGGTGCAGACTGAAGGCGGATTGCCATCGGCATGGGCCGCTCGAAAACCTTGAACCAGGACACATAAGGTTTGGGAATTTCCTCAGAAACTTGCAGGCTATCCAGTTGAAACAGGCGAAATCCATCGCCCTCATGCGCCAGCAGTTTACCGCCGCCGAGCTGCACCAATTGGGTAGCTTCCAAAAAATCAAAATAGCGGTACGTCTCTTTTTGTGGATCAAATTCCACCCAGCCTTCACTGGTTTTGAGCCAGAGCCTGTCCTGGATGATCGCTTCCAGGATAAATTCCTCATAGCTGAAATTGCCCTTAGGCTTGTAGGTTTTTTGCAATCCGGCTTCGGGTTTTTCAATATCAAACCACCCAAAACCACCCTTGCCGGAAGCCCACATTTTCTGCTCGTCAGGAACGAAAGCGTTGTAATTCTCCAAATGTTTTACCCCTTCTTCCTTTGTTAGGAAATGTCGGAACTTGGTTTTTTCGGTCGAGAAAATACTGAATCCCCGACAGGTCTTCAGCCAAAGGTTGCCGTTGGCATCAAAGGTGGGCACGGAAACACAATGCAAATCTTCGGGCAGATGACCTCCCAGCGAAGATTTGGAGAAAGTGGTCATTTCCCATTTGTTCCTGCCAATCAAAGGGTCAGGCGGTTTTAGCCAAAAAAGCCAACCTGTATATCCAGTGACAAACAGGTCACCGACAGGCGAACTGGCAAGATTCAAATTGCCCGAATTGACAGGAAAAACAACCGGAATTTTTTCGAAACCAGCATTTCCTTCACGGCGCTGATATATCTCCAATTTTTGGCCTTCTACCAGATAATAAGCTGATTTACTTTCAGCCCACTCACCTGCAAATACCCTGTCTCCGGTTCTGTTCGGTACTGGATAGCTCCTATTTAAATGGTCGTCAACGTTCATGACCCAAAAAGCCCCATCCCCGCAAAAGCCCCGAAAAAAGACTTCCCTATTGCGACCGTCGAAAAGCAAGCCCACCAATTGCTCACAGGGAATATCTTTAGAATAAGCCACCCATTTGCCCTGGTTCTTAAGGTGATGGTACATCCGCAGGCCATTTTGGAACTGCCAGTAATTGCCGTCCCGATCCTGAAAGTCCACCTTGATTTCCGTATCAGGTAATGGCGTAAATTGCTCGTTTTGAACATCGAAGATGGCAGTGCCGTCAGTCCCGTTTGTCCAGATTTGGCCTTGTCGGTCTGGTACCAGCGACGTTATCCGGTATGCATTTTTGGTGCTTTCTTCCCAAGCTTTGCCGTTGCGCAAGAACTGATTAAACTGACCAGATTTTGGGTCGAATTTCAGCAGCCCTGCATTCCAGGTGCCGATATAGACAAAGCCATTGGGGTGTGCAAAATGGCTGGTCATGGAATTGGCGGGGGTCAGCATCTTCGGGTTTTCGGTATAAAAAAGGAAACGAGTCAGTTGCTCCGTTTCTTTGTCGAAGCGTAACAAGCCCCTTCGGGTATTCATCCAAAGCGTATTATCATGTACAGGGTCCTGGGAAATATCCAACACTGTGTTGGCCATTTTTTCGTCAAAGCCGGTTGCCTTTTCCTTTTCGCTCAGGGGCAGGTAATAGGTTCCCAACAATTCGCCGTTTACGGACAAATGCGCAAGCCCATACCTCCCAAATTCAGCCCATACCTGCCCCTTACGGTCAGCGAACACAGCATGGGTAGCTTGTATTTCCCGGTCTTTTTCCGAGTAATAATCTTTTGGGTGAAAATGACGTATGGCACCCGTTCGAAGCCCGTAATAAAAAAGGCCGCCATCCGTACCAAACCAGATGAGCTGATTGACCGGGTCAAAACAGAGGTCGTAAACATTATTGCAACGACTGATCAAGGAGTCAGTAACAGGTAGGTAGATTTTCGTGGCATGAACCCCATCGAATCGGAACAGCCCATTGTGAGTGGCTATCCAGAAAAAGCCCACATCGTCCTGTACCATCTTGTGAACAGGTTCCGTCAAGCCTTCAGCCATCCCGAAAGTTGTACTGACATGCAGTGGTGCCTGGGCCGAAACGCCGTGTTCCAACAGCCAGCACAACAGGAAGCACAGTAAGGGACGGTGTAGCATTTGGTGACAGCCCAGTTTTTTCCACGGCAAATTAAAAAGAAAGGAGAATTGTCAGGGGAGGTTTAGAGAGGTTTAGGAGGTTTAGTTGGATTCTTCTAAACCTTCTAAACCTCCACCGATAAGCAGCAGAAGCCGGGTAAATAAGTGCTTCCAAGCTGTATTTTTTTGGTTTTTTCGAAAAAAAACCCACAGGCGTTATTTACACTTGTAAAAGCTTTCTGTGGAATCCACAGGCCTTTCTGCAAGTGCAAATTACTCCCATGGAATCCACAGGCCCGGTTTGCAATTGTAGAATCTATGGGAATTTTTGTTGGAAGCATCTGCAATTGCAAACGGGAGCCGTGGATTTGTTGGAAGGCTTTTACAGTTGTGGAAAGGTTCTGGCGGTAATTTTGGGGATTTTGACGGGTGAAAAGGCGAACTGGGATTGTCAAAATTGATATTTGGAGGTTTGCAGCTTCGCAGACCTAGCTGCTAGTGTTTGTTTTTTTCCGTGCAGGTATTGGTAGGTAATTGACACATACTACATTTGTTAGCTACAATTAAAACAACGAACGAACAATTACCACCACATGAAAAAAATAAAACTATACCAAGTCGATGAGTTTACAGATAGACTGTTTTCGGGAAATCCAGCCGCTATTTGCATGTTAGATAAATGGAATGAGGATGGTATGCAGGCTATAGCAAACGAGAACAATTTGGCTGAGAAAGCAATGTGGGTCCGAATGTTAAGGATTTGGAAAATGAAGGACGGACTATCGCGTAATCATATAATCGAATAAATCCTGTTCAGAAAACTAAGTAAAAACTGCCCAGCCCAATGGGTTATATTGCGTTGAGCATAACAACTCTTAAATTATTACTTTGCTCAGTTCTTCCAAGTCTAGCCGTCGGCTTATGGTGAAAGAACTGGGCCGTCACACGCCCTGCGTGAATGTAGATGTTAGCAGTAATTGCAACATCCAACAAAACAAGACTAAATAGCCAACCAATGGATCATAAGCTGCTTACCTATTTTCAAAGAATAATGCCACTTTCACAGGAAGAGATTGAAGGCATTGTGGAAACCATGACCATCCGACAGTATAAAAAGGGAACGGTCCTCCTCAGAGAAGGACAAATTTCCACCGAAGCCTATTTTGTTTTGGAAGGCTGTGTGCGGCAATATTACCTGGTGGATGGCGAAGAAAAAACCAATAACTTCTTTACCGAAGAACAATGGGTTATTTCCATGCAAAGCTTTGGCCAGCGTATCCCTTCCACCCATTATTTGGATTGTTGTCTGGACAGCACCCTAGTGGTTGGAAACAGGGAAAAGGAAGAGAGCCTGTACAAACGGTTCCCAAAATTGGAAACCGTTTCCAGAAAAGTGATGGAGAAAGTTTTTGCAGAGCAACAGGAAATAATGTCTTCCTACACCACCGATACCGCCGAACAACGCTACCTGAAATTATTAAAAACAAGGCCTGACCTGTTTCAAAAAATACCGCAATACCAGCTTGCAAGCTATATCGGCGTAAAACCGGAATCACTGAGCAGAATTAGAAAAAGACTGGTTTCCAAATAATTTTAGCTCACTGACGGGTTTCAATTTGAAATAGAAATACACCGCCAAAAGGATATCAATGGTAATACAGAAGATGTCGTAGCTATGAGGGGCCACTGCACTGACATGGGGAAACATCACATCCCAAAGCCCATGCAGTGCCAGTCCCAACACCGTCAGAAGGTAGTTCTTTTTATAACCCCAATAAGCAAACAGTAAGAATATGGATGCCCCCGGAACCGTAAGGAGGAGTGAATACAGGTCAATCGAAAACCCAATATAGATAAATGGGATGACCGCTAAGTTCAGGGTAGCGAACAACTTCATGTCCATTTTCCGGAATAGCTCCGCAAATCCAATTATTGCAGCCGTGATACCAAGGCCCAAAATAAAACCAGTCATGTCTTAGCTATTTTTGAATTGATTAAATATTAATAGCCACGTTTCCTTTTTTATGCCCTTTTTCGGCATACGCATGTGCTTCCGCAATTTGCTCCAGGGAATAAGTCCTGTCGAGTACCGGTTTATATTTACTGGCTTCAATCAGTTCCTTCATAAAAACAATATCTGCTTTGGCATGGCTTATCACCCCTGTCATTACCTTTTTAGGACTTGTCCTTGAAATCCATAGGCCCTGTATCATTTCCGGCATCCCTGCGGCACTCAGAATCATGGTTCCATTATGAGACAATGATTTTATACTCCGTGAAACGGAGATGGTATTCACTGCATCAAAAATCACGTCGTAGGTCTCGCCATTTTTCGTAAAATCCTCTTTTGTATAATCCAGTACTTTGTCTGCCCCTAAAGATTTTACCAAGGCAATATTTGCAGTGCTGCAAACACCCGTCACCTCAGCCCCCAATGACTTTGCCAACTGAACTGCCGCACTTCCAACCGCACCCGATGCGCCCACTACCAGCACTTTTTGTCCGGGCTTTATCATGGCCTTTTTTATAAAATGCAAGGCAGTAACGCTACCAAAAGGAATGGCTGCAGCTTCCGTGTGAGAAATATTGGCAGGCTTCAATGCTATTGATCCACTTTCAGGGATAGACAGGTATTCAGCATAAGCACCAAAACTCATGTCTGTATGACCAAAGACATGGTCACCCACCTTGAAATCCTTTACACCTTCCCCTACACTTTCAACTTCACCTGAAAAAACACTTCCAAGGATGTTTATCTTGGGTTTCCTGAAACCGAATATAAACCTGACCGCAAACGGGTCGGCTTTCCGCAATCGCCAATCCCCTGAATTGACTGCCGTGGCTTTTATCCTTACCAGGATTTCATTTTGCTTTGGTGCAGGTTTTTCAACCGTTTTAACTTTGAGCACTTCTGGTGAACCGTATTCTGTATAAACTGCTGCTTTCATTCTTTTCTTTTTAATGATTTAAGTTGTTTGATGGTGCAAAATTATGCTGGCCCAAACCCCCTTTTCATTGACTTAAGTTAAGAAATGAAAGACTATCCATTTATTACAAGTCCCTGGTTGTTGCAGGTCTTTAGCGCAGCGCGACTTGCAATCATTACAGCCTATCCATTTTTGTCGTTTTCAACCACCAATATTGTCGCATTAACTCTGCCAGGACAACTGCTTTAATGGCGAGATTTGTACCGCCACAAAGCACCAATATGAAAGCAGTTTATAAAATAAATTCTAACAATTAAAATCAAATCAGATGAGAAAAATAATCGTCTTATCCATGATCACATTGGATGGCGTCCTGCAAGGACCCGGTGGGCCTGAGGAAGATACCTCCGGCGGTTTCGAATATGGCGGCTGGACCGCACCCTATGATGACGAAGTTTCTGCGAAGGTCTTTGAAAGGCTCCTCCAACCGACGGATTATTTGTTGGGCCGGAAAACCTATGACATTTGGCTCCCCTACTGGCCCAAACACGGAGATGTTTGGCCCGCCATCAATGAGGGCACCAAATACATCCTGTCCAGGACTCTTACCGCCTCTGATTGGAAGAACACCGTTTTCCTGGAAAGCGTGGAAGACATCAAAAAGGTCAAGCACTCAGCCGGCCTTGACCTTCAGGTTTGGGGTAGCGGCGAATTGATTCAACTGCTGCTTAAAAATGACCTGGTGGACGAACTCTGGCTCATGATTCACCCCTTGACACTGGGTCAGGGGAAGAAGCTGTTTGACAATGGCCCGATTCCGGCAGCTTTTACCTTAAAAGAGAACGTTGTTACTCCAAGCGGGGTTATTATGGCCCATTATCAGCGAGCTGGCGAAGTGAAGACGGGGAATGTGGGAGGATGAGGGCAAAAGGTGGTAAGTTACCGGATGATTTCGAGTACAATGTCGTCAATTAAGACCCTGGAAGGGTCGAACATGAATAACCCCGTATGAAATGCGGGATAAATGATGGGCAAGAAAGAACCATGAAAGGAGTTCAATATTTGAAATTCAACCCCTTTTGGGTTTTTATCAACATACCCCGCATTTCATACGGGGCTATTCATATTTGACCACTACGTGGTCGGTAAACTCTTAGAGCTTGTTGGGGATTTGTTGGCGGAGATAGAAAACAAGGATTTTTTGTGCAGCCGACAAAATTTTTAAGGGAATGGCAGCGCCATTGCCGCAAAAATTTTGGAAGGCTGGGCGAAAAAGACTGTTTTATAGCCCGCTAAATAAATTCCAAACAAGCTCTTAGCTTTACGACTCATCTCCTTTTGTGCCTGAATCTACCAATAGCCAAAAGTAGAGTGCTATTTCTTCATGGACTAATGAATCAATGAAAGAAGAAATTCTAAGGGGTTATTTGGAGAACAAAGTGACTATGGACATTCTTGCGGCTGATTTAAAGGATAGCCAAAAAAGAACCAGTTTCGATGTCATTTCAATCTTTGTGGATTTCATAAAAGATTCAGGTGAGTTTGAGATCACCAGGAGTCATTTGATAAAATTGTGTGATGATACAATTACAGGGCATTTGACAACGACCGACCTAAATACCATCGCATCTGTATTAATGGCATCCGACTACTTTACATGGGAAGAGGGAAAGGAAGACGGTGTAATCATTGATCAAACCATCTTCGACTGGGATAATCCTGGCATTGGATTTCCTCTGTCGTTAGACAATCTTAAGCGCTGGAAAAAATATCTGGAAACTGGTGCGTACGATTTTAACAGGAATAATCTTAAGTGCCAGCCTTGAAAAAAAAAGCCAACAACTGGTATCGCAACTTCAAACAGTTGAATAATGAACGAATCGATTTTAGAAAATAATTGGCGATATAAGACAATTCAAAACTTGGAGAATCATGATTTTGGCAACCCAAGCGAAGCACCCACTAATTTGGTTAGGCGTTGTCAGGAATTGTGCAAGGTTCCACTTGACCAGTTCTCTGTGGAAGATTTGCGCCTTATGATTGGGCAACAATTTTCACTTAAACATCTTATCCCTTTAGCCATTGAACAATTGAGAAATGATATTCTTGCCGAAGGTGATCTTTATCCGGGTGACTTACTCAAAAATGTCCTTTCAGTGGATAAATCTTTTTGGATAGGGCATAAGCATTTATGGAATGAGGTTGCCGAGTTAATAAAAGACAGTCGTGATGAACTCGCAGTTCATAAAATTTCTACAGCCTCATTTGATGATATTGCATAGGAACCATAATTGAAATGTTGGAAAACCTTGACCGAACGCTGAGCATATCATAGCAAATAATATCAATTCATAAAAACGAATAGCTTTTTGGGCAATATCAATTTTGCCTACTTTTACGAGCTGTCCCACAACCACTAATAAATAAACAAGATGGAAGAAACAAATAACAAAACGGAGGATGTTGCTTCCTCCAACGACACCACACCCAAGGTGACAGGCATTGGCGGCATTTTCTTTTTTTCTGACAATCCGAAGGAAATGAAGGAATGGTATGCCAAAAACCTAGGCTTTGAAATGAATGCATGGGGAGCGGTAAGTTTTGATTCCAGAAACATGGAAAACCCGGACGATATCAACTCGCTTCAATGGAGCCTTTTCAAAAATGGGGATGAATATTTCTCCCCCTCCAAAAAGGAATTCATGATCAATTACCGGGTTCAGAATATCGAAGGCCTTGTCAAGAAGCTCCAGGAAAACGGCGTCACCGTACTCGACGACATCGTAACTTACGACTTTGGCAAATTTGTACACGTGATGGACGCAGAAGGAAATAAAATAGAGCTTTGGGAACCGGGTTGACCCGGTATTTCAATAAGTGTTGATGATGAAAATCTACTTCGATTCATTGCACTAACTGGCTCTCATCCAGCAAAGTATTTTTCATCCGCTAAAAGGTTTCAACTGCTTGCCAGCCTGGTTTTCAATACAAATCAACCGGATTAAGTCGTTTCGCAAGCATTTGAAAATGAAGTCGTTGGAACACGAATTATCATTTACTCAATAGGATGAGTAAATTTACTCAATAGGAATTGTAGGTTATTCAATACTTAATAATCACCTCCTCAACGCAACAACGTCACATCCCCCTTTCTTGAGTATGTTACTTTCTTGCCATTGCAGGACATATAGGTTGCCTGCAAGGTATAGATATACACATCGGAAGGCAGGCTTTTGCCTTTATAGGTTCCATCCCATCCAATAAAGGATTGCGTCTCGTAACATAGCTCACCCCACCGTCCAAAAATCTTCATGTCGAACGAAATGGGTTCGATAAAACTGACAGGCAGGAACTTTTCATTCAGATGGTCTCCATTGGGAGAGAATGCATTGGGAACATCAAACAAGGTAAACAAATGCAGCGAATCAACAACCTCAAATTCAAACTCCTGCACTTCACAGCCATCGGTGATTTCGAGATCGTAGTTTCCCCATTCGGTGATGAATACCACGGAAGTATCCCAACCATTGTTCCAAAAATAGTGGAGTCCGGGTTGAGTGGCTGTGACGTCCAAACGGAGCGTGTCCATTTCTCCGCAGATGCTGTATGCTGTTTCGAATTCCAGCGTTGGCATCGGGGATATTGCCTCCACTTCCATCCATATGCTGTCGCCACAACCTGTAGAGTCAAGTACGGAGAAGAGGTAATCACCAGGGGCTATATTTGAGAAGAGGGGTCCATCTTGTGCAGGCTCTCCATCCAGGCTGAAGACATAGGGGGGCAAACCTCCAGAAATATGGACAGCGGTAAGCGTGCCCGTCGCATCATTCGAGCAAGACGCCGTGGTTTCCACCTCAAAGTCAACCGGCTCGTAATCCATCACTTCCACGGTATCCCTGTGCAGGCAGCCCGTTGATTCCAGCTTCACTTCCAGGACATAGGTGCCCGGCAGACTAACGGTCGGCTGGAAGGTTTTTTCACCGGAAAGGATTTGTCCATCCTGCGTCCACCAAAGCACACTCATCGCCACGGAATCGGGCAACGCCGAACCGGATAGCGTGAGTGTGTCTGTGTTACAGGGCAATAGGGTGTCTTCGCCAGCGTTGGCCACGGGGGCCTACAGGTTTTGGGATACTTGAGTGGAGTCGGAATCGGTACAACCGTTGGCGGCTGTCACGGTGAGAATGTAGATGCCGGGAACCGAGACGGTCGGGTTTTGCTGGTAGCGATTGGCTTCATCGATGCCGGGGCCCTCCCATTCGTAGGTCACCATGGGTATGTCTGCGCTGCCGAGCAGCACTACCACCATACTGTCGCAATTCAATACCCTATCAGGACCAGCATCTGCTTCTGGCCGATCAGGCGGCAACACGAGCGTGGTTGTCATGTCGGTACAGCCATTGAGCATTACTTTGAAAACATACTCTCCTTCCCCGCAAACCTCCACCGTATTGGTGTTGGAAAGGATATTGCCATTCGGATCGCACCACGAGAAAGTGGGCTGCCCAGCCATATTGGTCGTGTAGGAACCAGCAATAATGACGCACGGCTCCAAGCAGTTCAGGTAGACTTCTTCAGGAGCTTCGGCTCTCAGCATTTGGCCTGAAAAGATAATCGTAAAAGGAGGACAATCGTATGGGGGAACTGCGTCCGGCAGCAAGGCCCTCAACCCTGCCGTTCTGCCCCCACACACTGTCCCTGTCAGTACACACGACTCACAGATGTAGGTGATTGTATCCCAAACCCAGTCCTCTGCCCATTGGTAGGTCATGGCCACGACGGTGTCAGGCATACCCCAGATGCTATCGACAGGGTACCATTGCCAGAGCTGGAATTGTGGATTGTAAGTTTGGCTGTTCGGGAGTAGGATGTGCATCATGGGGCGGTTGGCATAGTCGAAAAAGGTAGTGTCGAGCAAATCCACGGTGCCACCACCTTGGGAAAACCAAGTCCAATGCCCGCCGGTGCGGATGGGCACTCTAAGCTGCAACGTGTCTGAATGGCAAACAAGGGTCAGGCTATCGCCGAAGCAGCCTTCGGGAATATCGGCACAATCCACGTCGCTGGCATTCAACAGGCTGTCGATCAGCTGGAGCAGGCTATCGGCGTTGATGACCCCGGTCGTATCAAGGATGATGACGCCTCCCTGTGGCTGGGAGGTGGTGACCGGGTTGCCTACTACGATACTGGTGTCCGTGCTGAGGATGATGTTGTCCACTTCGCACACATCCACCACACCGAAAGGCACCGCATGATAGATATGGGCCTCGCAGCTTTGCGTCATGCTGAACTGCCAAAGCACCGATGGCTCAACAGCCGAGACCTCGACGACATTGACGTTGCACGGCAGCACGACATCCTCGTGGCAGGTGTAATCGTCGTACACTACATTCAGGGAAACTTCCGCAGTGAGCGAAGCGAAGGAAGGGTCTTCAAAGTCCACAATGACCAGGTCGGACGCCTCGCAGGTGTCCAGTTTTGGGACGAGGGACATGGTGGCGGAGTCGAGCACCATGAGCGTGTCCACCCGGAAGTGGGTATAAATGAACCAATAGCTGCCGCACTCCGTGACCCGTACCGTAGCGCTCGAGTCGGTTTCATTGGAAAAAGAGACCAGCCCCGGCTCCAGGGGACAAAGCGGCTTCCAGGAGCCAGGGGCAGGGCTTCCCACCAGGGTGTATTCAAACCCGCATACGAGCGTGTCGGGGCCTGCATCCGCATAGCAGTTGAAGCAGGTCGAATCCACGTTTAGGGTTAAATGGTAGAGCGTGTCGCAAGTGAGTGTGTCCGTATGCAGTATCCAGTATTCTCCTGGTTCCGTGAGGACGGAGTCCTGGAAAATATAGGCTTCACCCAAACAAATGGTGACCTCCATGTCGCTCGGTATGGTATCCACGAAGTAGAGGTTGACTATCTTGTTTACATCGAGGTTGGCAAAGTGCCCTACGGTTATCAAGGACGTGTCCTGGTCGTAGTACTCTCCGTTGTATGGCGAGCCGTGGCAGAGGTTGACAACCTCGTACCATATGATTGGGGAGCAGACGTTGAGGCTGGTGGTATCAGTGATGAATAAAGTAGTATCCAGCCAGACCAGTGCATAGTTCTCAATATGGGTGCCTATAAGGTTGTTGGGATTTTGGAATACCGTGAACTTAACGAACCCTGACTCACCCGGCAGTAGGTTGATGTTCTCAAAGCGGAACTTCACTACCCCACCATTCATGACCGATGCCTCATAACCATGCGTGGAGGCACCCGCCATCAGCGTGGACGGATCTAAAAAAATAGAGAGCGTGTCACAAATTATAACCGAATCTATGGTATTGGGGGTCGTGTTTTGGAAATTGATCTGGTATTCAATGCTTTGGTCGTAGTTGATGCAGTTCTCTGTGCCCACCCCTTCCGGGAAAGATATTTTGTCGAAGCTGGCGCAACTGTCCGTGTTTGCCATGCAGGTATGGTCCACGTTGGGGCGCATGTCGTCCTCTGCAAACATGGTAAGGAAGCCCGTGGCGAAATCACTCCCCGCCGTACAACCTTCCAGTGTGACGGACGGGAAACTGAAGCCCGGATAGCCCTCTGATTGCTCGGCTGCCAGGTACCAGGTGCTGCCATCGGCCGGGAAGCCCACCGTGAAGGAGTTGCCGCTCGGCAGATTGTAGGAGTCAAACATCACCACAATGTCGTCTTCGATAATAATGAATTCGGCGTCATTTTGCATGTCGCCTGCACCTTCGTTTCGGATGGTTAGGACGACGGAATCTCCCTCACATTCCGCTTCCACAGAGATTTCAGCACCGTCCCAGTTGGGGCCTGGCGACTGGCAGTTCTCGTCCGGAAAGATGTAGGCACTGGTGCAGTGCGCCTGGCCGGGCGCTGCATCGCAGTCGAGGAACGTGGAAATTGAAAAAGTATCGCAAGCCCCGGCCTGTAGGACCCCAATGTAAAAAAAGTACACGTTGCCCACCTGGCCAGTAAAGGGTAGCGTGGAGCTTTGAAAGTCAAGCGATTCGTCGAGAGAGACGACTACCAGTACACTATCTGCGTCAGTGGGGCTGGTGTTGCAATACTTGACATACCAGGTGTTTTCCTGGCAACGTGTCAAACACTGGGTGGATATGTCCACGAATAACTGCTCGCATTGGGCCATGCCCATCGTCGCCAGTGTCATCCAGGCGATTGTCAGTAAACAATGCTTGAATCTGGGCAATAGGATGGAAATCAGGTTATTCATTGCGAAGCTTGTGGTGGATATTCATGGCATCATAGGGAGTACGTTCCTTGATTGCTGACCTCTTTTCTTGTTGACAGGACAAATGTGGGAAGAAAACCGACAAGTTGACAAAAACAAAAAAACAGGTTTGTCAAAGTGATTTTTAGCCTTTTTGTGAAGAAGCATGCTGAAATGTTGAAGCCTTTTACTTCATTTGCCAAAACGATTCGGCGCTTGTTTGGCAAATGAATAATGTTTTTCACCTGTAAGTGTCCATAGAAACTGTCGGTTATGCAAAACAACCTATTGCTCGAGCTATTTGGAGCCCTGTCGAAGCGGGAACTGCGGGACTTTGACAACTACCTCCGATCACCCTACCACAACCGGCGCAGCGACGTGGTGCTGCTTTTCGAGTTCCTGTGCGCTGACCGCTCCTTCGACAAAGCGTTGGCTTTTCAAGCCATATCACCTGGTCAACCTTATGACGACAAACAACTGCGCTACACGACCTCTTTTTTGTACGGGTTGATGAAGGACTGGCTGGCGCTGCAAGCATTTTACGAAGACAGGAATTATCAAAAGGTATTGCTGGTGGGTTCACTTCGCAGAAAAGGCCTGAAAAAAGTGTTTGAAAAAGAGCATAAAATAGCCCTCTCAGAGTTGGACCATCAGGCTACCCAGGTCAGCAATTTCCATCTGCATCGCTCCCAACTTTATTACGAAGAATACAACCATGTCTCTGCTTCCTCCAGGTCTGAAATGACAGGATTCAAGGAGTGGCTGGAAGAATGGACGCTGAATTTTGTGGAAGGAAGACTGAAGCAGGCGTTAGTTGCCCAGAGCTACCAGGTGATGACTGGCAGTGACATTCAATTGGAATTCCTGCCTGAAATATTGAAGAAGATTGAAACCTACAATGGCCCGCTTCCGCCCAATATCGCCACCTATTATTGTTGCTACAAAGCATTAACTGCGGATGATTCCCTCACTTATTTTGAAGAACTCCATAAAATGCTCATAGAGCATGGCAGCCGTTTGCCGAGAGAGGAACTGTTGCTGGTATATCGGGCAGCCATCAACTATTGCATCCGAAGGTTGAACAATGGAGAAGAACCCTTCAAATACCAGGTGTTCATGCTGTATAAAGAGGGACTGAACCAGGCCATTTTTGTTGAGAACGGTTATTTGTCCAGGTTTTCTTACAAAAACATCGTCGCCAGTGCCCTCGGCCTGAAGGAGTTTGACTGGGTGGCCCATTTCATAGAACAATACCGCGACGAGGTAGAACCGAAGTTCCGGCACAGCGCCTACCATTTCAACCTTGCCCTGCTCCACTTCGTGAAAAACGAGAGCGACCACGCCATGCAGCACCTCCTCGAAGTCGGCACCGACGATGTGCCCAACAACCTCAACGCCCGCCGCATGTTGCTGCGCATCTACTACGACAAGCGAGAACTACAGGCCCTCGAAAGCCATCTCGACTCGTTCCGCACCTATATCTACCGAAGGCGGGACCTCGGCTACCTGAAGGACCTGTACCTGAACCTCATCAAGTTCACCCGGCGCTTGCTCAACCTTGACTTCCGGAATCCGGAACAGGTGGCCCGATTACGGGAAGACATCTCTTCCACCAAGCTAGTGGCTGAAAAGGAATGGCTGTTGGCGATAGTTTAGAAGGTTTAGGGAGGTCTAGAAGGTTTAAGGGGAGCCTGCTGAACCTCCGAAAAGGTAGAGATTTCATGCACCATAATCTGTAACCATTCCAGCGGAACGGCATCTTTGTAGAAATCAACGAAGCACGGCCCTCCGTTCTAGCGGAACGGTATCTTAGGACAGGAGATGCCGTTCCGCTGGAACGGAAATACGGGGTATTTGCAAATGCTACAAAGATACCGTTCCGATGGAACGGAATTACAGGGTACTTGCAAATGCTACAAAGATACCGTTCCGATTGAACGGAAAATAGGTCCTAATAACGCCCGTCCACTTCCTTTGCTTCCATGGGTCTAAATTCTGTAAATTCTCAAATTCTGTAAATTACTTGCGTGAATCTTCGATTTCTGATTCAGACATTGAGGAAGGTTTAGTGAGGTTTAGAAGGTTTAAGGGAGCCTGCTAAACCTTTAAACCAATAACCTTCCAAACATCAATAATCATCTCCATCGCCTCCAAGGGTCAGGGGTACCAGATTTCCGAAATCTTGGAGATTTCGGAAATCTCCCGTACACCTCAAACCCTCCTCCTTTGCTTCCAGGGGTTCAAATTCTGTAAATTCTAAAATCCTGTAAATTACTTGCGTGAATCTTCGATTTCTGATTCAGACAATGGGGAAGGTTTAGAAGGTTTAAAGTGGTTTAGAAGGTTTAAGGGAGCCTGCTAAACCTTTAAACCAATAACCTTCCAAACATCAATAATCATCTCCATCGCCTCCAAGGGTCAGGGGTACCAGATTTCCGAAATCTTGGAGATTTCGGAAATCTCCCGTACACCTCAAACCCTCCTCCTTTGCTTCCATGGGTCCAAATTCTGTAAATTCTAAAATCCTGTAAATTCTGATTCAGACATGGTGGAAGGTTTAGAAGGGTTAAAGGGCTACTGTAGCCCTTAAAAATCCTTTGAATTTTCCAACAAATTAAAAAGGTTTAGAAGGTTCTAGGGCGCCAAGCACGGACCCAATTAAACCTTCTAAACCTTATTAAACCTCCTAAACCAGCACGCCTTAAGCAACCGCCTCCGTCACCGTCATCTCGTACTCGGCGGTGAGCGAACCGGCGTTCTTCACGATCAGAATGTTGCGCTCCGTGCTCCAGCCCATCTCGCCGGCGGTGGCTTCCAATGATTCACCGGGCAATATGGTGGCCTTCTGCGCACTATCGGCCGTGGAGGCACTGTCGGCGAAGAAGAAATGCAGTTCGCTGCCGCCCTCGCTGTTGGCGATGAGGAAGCTGACGTTGATGCTGAGTTCAAATTTCTTAGGTACGGATACCACCAGGCTGCTGCCGGGGTTCACGGTGCCGCCCAGGTTGAACTGGCCGTCCGCTTCGCTGGAGGACCGGCGTAACAGCGAAAGGTTGTAGAACTGCACCACTTCTGTAGGGTCCATGAAGAACTTGGCCATCAGCAGGCCCAGGTCCTTGTACAGGTACTGGCCCATGGTGGTGCGCTGCTTCTCCACTTCTATGGACGCACTGCTGACGTTCTGCATCGCCTGCTTCTGCACGTCCCGGGCCGCCACCAGGATGGCGTACTTGGCATCCACGTCCGCCTTGACCGTGGCCAGGCTGGGATGCGATGACATGCTGGTGGAAAGGGTGTTCACGGCATTGATGCGCTCATCGTAGGTGCCCTTCTGGAATGGTGCCCGCTTTTTCGGGAAGATGGCCAGCGCCTCCGGGCTGCCCTCCGGAAAGACACTGTGGACCTTGCCCTCCCAGGCCTTGATCCAGGTTTCCGACAGCAGCCTGAACTGGTTGGTGAGGCTCAGCGTCCTGCTCATGCGGAGGCTGACGGCGGCCTTCCAGGCGGAATAAAGGTTTTGGAACACCAGCAGCAGGGCATGGAACACCGTGTATATCGCCAGGATGTCGGGGTCGCCTATGGCACCGTTCAGGCGGGAGTCGTGGTCGTTGGCAATGCCCAGCATCTTGGTGGGGGATTTTTGGGTGTTCACCAAAAAGGTGTTGATGAGATAAATCCAGATTCTTTTCATGGGAAATTATAAATTAAGGTTAAAAAATCGTTTTTGGTCCCGCCTGGGCGGGAGGCAATCGGCCGAATCCAGAACGTCTTAAATTATTTATACGTTTTTTCTAGATGCAAATTTAAAGAGCAGGGATCCATAGATGCAAATTTATTTTTCGTTTCCCCGAAAAAACACCGCCAGGCGTAGTTTACAATTGCAAAGGCCTTCTGGCAAAATGCCAGGCCTTTCTGCAGGTGTAAACTACTCCCGGCAAAATGCCGGGCCCGGTATGCAACTGCAGAATCTATGGGGATTTTTTTTGGAGGTGTTTGCAATTTCAAACCGGGGCTGTGGTTTTTTTTGAAGGGGTTTACAGTTGTAAAAGGCTTCTGACGGTTTTTTTGGGCGATTTTGGTTTTTCGGCCCCTAAACCGGGGATTTATGCAGGAATTTTGCAGGAGGACAGGAGGTGTGGGATTTCCAGGCGGGGAATTTTCAAAACGAATGCATGCCTGGTGAAACTTTGATGGCTTGTTCAGCCGGATGGTTTTTTATTTTTTTTTGCGGGTGGGTATTGGTGGAACAAGAGATGCACGTTACATTCGCAGGGTAACTGCACATGACCCGAAGGGTCGTTGGGATACTTTATATTACTGTGGGAGAACTCGCAAAACCAACAACCTCTCAAGTGTCGCATAAGCGCCCTTCAATAAGCGTTGGGGAAAAACGGGCCAAACCAGTCCACACAAGCAAAAAAGAAAAAAGAGATGAAAAAATCCATCTTGTTAATTGTAGGACTATTCATTTTCATCGCATGCAATCAAAGAGATGACGATGACAACCCCATCACTCCATGGGGTGAAGTCTGCGATGTCAAGACCGAAATAATGTCTCCACCTGGATTCGAAGTAAAATCAATTGGTGAAATAAATTTTAATGGAAGCGTACAGGCCTTTCAATTTATAAATGATGAAACAGGGTTTGCCATGTTGAGCAAAAATGTGGGTGGATATGTGGAAGTCTTTAAAACCACTGACGGTGGAAAAACCTGGGTTAACCTCGATATTGGAATAAATCAGTTCCCAAGAAACATGGTGTTCAAGGACGAAAATGTCGGAATTATTACGGTCCAGGATGTGACAGGTTGTCCGCCACCAAATTGTCTGCACAAATGCGTCATCCTGAAAACTGAAAATGGTGGCATGGATTGGGTAGCGTTGGAATTGGAAGGCTTAAAAGGAGTATTACACCATCCTACCTACGACAGCCATGGAAATCTATACGCAAATCTGAAATTAAATGACCAAACAGTGTTGATGAAATCAGTGGATGACGGCGTGAATTGGGATACTCTTTTCAGTTCCACTGAATTGGACATTAATTTGGTAACCTACAGTTTTGAGATTTATAATGACAAAATCTTCCTATCAGCCAGAGACGGAAAAATAATGGTGATTGGCACCAACGGACAATTCATCAAAACTATAGAAATTGGTGATTCTCCCATTTGGGATTTGGAAATACTGGATGAAAATACCCTGATTGTAGTGCTAACAGGAAAAGTAATCAAGACCACCAATGGTGGAGACACTTGGGAAACAATTTATGAGGAAAGTGCAAGAATGATAGGTTTTGATTCGGTGGATAAGGGATTGATGTTGTTGGAAAAAAGCCATTGCCCTACCGATGTTTATCAAGTAAACGACCTAATTGCCTCCACCATGGACGGTGGACTCCATTGGACGGAAGCAGATGAGACCACCACAAATTTGCGGATTAATTTTTCAAATAGTCAAAAAATGGGCGATGGAATCTGGTTCATAATGATAGGAAATAGATTGATGGAGGTTAAAGAAAATTAAGGCTGTGTGGTGGAGGGCTTCTGACGGTTTTTTGGGGCGATTTTGGGTTTAGTGCCCCGAAGCCGGAGCTTCATGGAAGTAATTTGCAGGAGGACAGGGGGTGTGGGATTTTCGGGTGGGGAATTTTCAATTTGTATGAGTCTTGGTACAGATGTATGATTTTATATTTTTTCTTGTGCAGAAGTTGGTTAAACAAAAGATGCACGTTACATTCGCCTTGATAATAGTATGTGGCGTGACGGAATTATTGGAATACTATAGATACTGTGGGAGAACTCGGAAAACAATAGGATTAGGGTTTACATAAATATATTCTAAAATATGTCTATACATGAACTTATCATACAGAGACCTTGAAGTTAGAGATTACTGTTACTCCAAGAACCCTGATTTGAGTAATAATCGTTTCACGATAAACGAAATTGTAGCCATAAGAGCTTATATAGCAGATTTACGAGCTGCACCAAGGCTATCTGATGTTCCTTTCAATTATAACTTTATCATCGAAGATGGTGTTCAAAATAAATTAGTGATCCAGTTTGATCACATTCAAATTTTTTGCGTTGTAATAAGTGCCATTGATACTCCTACTCCAAGTCAAATAAAAAGGATTAAAATATTAGACATTCTAAGAATTGATTTGCACCTTGCGCACCCAAAAACATACTCAGCATGACTACGATAATGCAGAATTCAACCGAACCAACTTGGGTATCTCCACCAAGTGAAACTCTGTTAAGGCTTCTTTACCAAAAAGAATTTAACCTTCACCTTTTTAGATTAAAGATGGAGCTAACTGTTGACCAGTTTATTGATTTGCTCCATGATAAAATTGAAATAACAACAAAAGTTGCATCACAACTAAGCGGAGTTTTGGGCGGAAGTCATGAATTCTGGCTTAATCGATACAGGCAATTTAACGAACAACTTAATGAGTCTAATCAATCAGTTTTGACCGATAATTATCAATTCTTAGAGAGTTTATCAAGAATTCGTTCGACATCAATAGATAATTTGCTGGATGATTTTAAAGTTTCAACATTCGAAAAACTAGTTATAGATTATTTGCACAGCCCAAAAATTCTATACAGTAAGGCCCAACAGATAGAAGCATCACCGGTTAGCATTGCGAATTGGGTAAGGAAATGCGAAATGGTTGCTGAAAAAGTAATTTTAAGTGATCCTATTCCTACCTTTTCGTCTAAAAAGCTAAATGATAGTGTTGGTAAATTATTGTCGCTTACAAAGGTAAATTCCGTTAATAATATTATACAGAAAATAAAATCACTTCTGTTAGACTCTGGAGTTGTACTAGTTTTAAGTCCTAGCGAATCTGGTATGGGTGTTTCTGGGCTAACAAAAACATTTCTCAAAGAATATAGACTAATCGTAGTAACGGATCGCTACAAAAATAATGCAGCTTTTTGGTTCACCTTACTTCATGAATTAGCTCATTGCATTCTTCATTCTGTCAATAATCCTATTATTCATTATTCAGATGATGAATTTGTCCTTGCTTCTTTGTCGTCTAAAGATATTTATGAAGAAAAGGAAGCAAACACTTTGGTTGAAGAATTACTATTCCCCTCTGAATTAATGAAGGACATGGAAATATCAAGCAAATCATATAATAGCATAATGAAATTGGGAGTTAAATATGATATATCAACAGCATTAATTGTCGCACAGATTCATCGAATGAATATTGCTCCCTATAGCTACTATAGAAAAGTATATAGGGAAGTAAGGTTTGATGAAATTTTTTAACCGAAGTACCTTTGATAATGCCTTGGAGATTTCTGCCAATTACAAATGGCATCTTCTAAGACTTGTGCAACAATTTCAATATCAGAATGTTGGAAAAACCAATATAGCAAATCATCTCCTAATTTTATTTGAGCTGACTTACTTAAATCTTTACAATCGGCTAAAATGAGAAAATCTTTTAATGCTCTTAAGGGACCGGAACTATTATGATGGTACATTGAAATAGGGTCTTTAACATTAAGATTGCACTTGCACAAACTAGAAGTAAAATCAAATGCTGCCAATCTACCGAAATTTGGTATCTTCAATGCATTATTATAGATTATATTAAAATCAATTGGCTTAGCATGTGAATAATCATCAAGGTTGTCAAGGAAATAATCCATTGAATTGATAACTCCTTTTTCACCAACGAGGGATTTTTTCGTAAATTTTCTATGGTTAGAATAATCCGCATTTTCAAATAAGTCAATATTACTCAAATGTGAATAATACTGTTCTCTACTAGCTAAAATTTCTTCTACCCTGATTAATGTTTCATCCTTTCTAAATGCAGCTTTGTAAAAAAGTTTCCATTTAGATTTATTGCTTTTACCAAAATATGTAGCTAAGTATATATACCAGACCTTTGAGCCTATGTTAAGTGAACTTCTTTGACTTAGAGTAAATGGATTACTTGTATAGTAAAAGGGTAGATTCAATTCTTCTGCATTTTTTGCTTTTTCTGCATACTTTTTATAAATACTTATGCGCCTTATGCTATCAATTGTTTGATAACATAATGTATTAATTACATCATCCTCAAAAGTGAGGTTGAATAAGTCGTAAATAGCACTTTTCCAGAGTTCATTTAATCTACTAAAGTTCATTTCCACTTTATTTAGTAATACTACAAATTGCAATTTCTCTTAAGTTTTCTGTTTGAAACATATCTATCCATTTTTCTTCTGTATTGTTTTCATAATAGCGATTTGCAAATAGTGAATAATCGTGCCAATAGGGATCGAGTTTTATTCTATCAACAATTATTGATTTACTATCAAAACAATTGGCTACAATATTAATTGTTTGTTCGTCACAAGCATTCATTTTGGGCATAAAAATCCCTTCAAAATGCCCTTCGTTTAAATATTTACACACTTTGTCAACGTCACCCTCGTAAATGTGCATGGAAGTACATATATGTGTATAAGAACCTAAAGGTATATCAGTGCTAACTGCAACCAACTCTTGTAGCATTGTAAAACAAAATAAATCGTGCGGCAAGCCTAAATAAGCATCATTACTTCGCATATAGGAAGTCAAATTTAATTTATTATCTCTTACAACAAAGTGAAGACCTATTGTACAGGGAGGACTAGAATACTTTTCCAATCTTAATTTATAATCCGATTCATTACTTATAACCAAATATGCTTGTTTGGTATCCTTTCTGGCTTTAATCTGTTCACATACCCTATTAAATTGGGATTGACCATTTTCACCCTTTCCAAAAATTTTTGGCCCATAACCTCCAAGGATTTTATTGTTGTCTGAATCCTCTTTATTATATGCAGAGATATACGGTTTAATGTATTCTTTGTTAGCGTCCATGGTTAAATACCAAGCAAATTCTGCAAATTTACTTCTGACGAGTCTCCTATCTAGCGATCGTGAAGTTCTTGATAAGGGATTGAGCAATGTAACAGCGAAATTAAGAGCTTCTTTAATCCCACCTCTTTTACCTGGAATTATACTTCCACTGCTAACGATATGTTTGTAGGTTGCATTTAATAAATCATCGAGAGTCAAAAAAGATGGATGTGTGAATTGGGGAATCATATGTTTTATTTTGAAAATAAAAATTAAAAATACTTATGTTCTAGCTAAGCTATTTGATTACGCAAAAGTGCTGCTTTATTTGACTTTTTATTTGGTTTTCTGCAATTTAATTGAATTAGCTATTCGCTTGGCACAAGTGAGTCTAAATCTTTCTTCCGTCACTTCTGCTTGTGACAGTTAGCAACGATCACTCTGTGCCATCGAGATGGACTTGATTGTAGAACTCCACCACTGTTCTTTAGCGCTCAAATCAGCCACCGCCGTTTGGTGTTGGCAATACTCTTCCCATTCTCTATTCTTTGACGGTTTCGCTCTAAAATTGTCAGACTAATTCAGGATAAACATTGGTCATTGACCTATTTTCTCTATACTTGCCTCCAACAAATCCTTATATCATGCCCGTTCATCTTAGCGACGAAATTGGGGTTTCCATAGAAATCGGCGTCGAAGTAGTGAAAAGCTTCATTTTCTCCACTTTCAAAAGCATTGGCAAATATGCCAAAGACAAGTATGACGAAAACGACCCGCTTGGCATAGCGACTTCTCGGTACGTTGGCAACATTATCGAAAGAAACAACAATGTAAAAGTGCTGGGTATGCGAGAACCCATACCACTAAGGAGCCTTTACGTTCGAGCCAACATCATCGAAAAAATAACCGCTCGCACCGGTTTGTCACCAGAAGAATTACACCAACTATGGGACTACGACAGACGGGCTTTTGGTAAGAAAACAGAAACAGTTGATGGTGAAGACATTGTGAACCGCCTGCAGAAATTCATGGTGCTCGGAAAGCCCGGTGCCGGCAAAACGACTTATTTGAAGTTCCTCTGTCTGTGCATGCTTGATCCCAAAAGCGCCATAGAAAGACGTCGGCTGCCCATTTTCGTTACGCTGCGGGAATGGGCGGACGAAAAAATTTCTTTAGCTGATTTCATTCTCAGGCAGTTCGACATCTGCGGCATCCCCAACGCCGACCTGTTCCTGGAAAAAATTCTTCAGGACGGTAACTGCATGGTGCTATTCGATGGACTGGACGAAGTGAGCCAGGAATCCAATTTAGACGACATCATCCGGCAAATCAGGAATTTTACGGACAAGTACCAAGACAACCAATTCATCATTTCCTGCCGGGTAGCGGCTTACAACCATTGGTTCGACCGCTTTACCGATGTGGAAATGGCGGATTTTAACGAAGAGCAGGTTGAGAACTTCATCCGAAACTGGTTCATTAGCGAACCGGCAACAGCGGAAGAATGCTGGAAGCGACTAAAAGCCAGCCAGCCACTGATGGAATTAGCCTCGGTGCCGCTACTGCTCACTCTGCTTTGCATCGAATATTCAGAAAGCAACGATTTCCCGCCCAACCGGGCGGAACTATACGAAAGGGCAATCGAAACCCTGCTCACCCGCTGGGATGGAAGCCGACGCATCCGGCGCTCAGAGGTGTATAAACAGTTGAGCATTAAGCGAAAGATGTCCATGTTCGCCCGCATCGCTTTTCAAACTTTTTCCGAAAACCAGTATTTTATCCGGGAGCGTAGGCTGACTGGACTTGTGGAAGATTATATCGAGCACATGCCCGGCTTCAATCCCGCCGACTTAGAACCGGATAGTCATGACATACTAAAAGCTGTCGAGGTGCAGCATGGCATCTTCGTAGAGCGAGCTAAAGATGTGTACTCTTTTGCTCACCTTACCTTTCAGGAATATTTCACTGCCCGGCATATTGTAGATACGCAACTGGAAGGAAGCTTGGATAGCTTAGTCATCGAGCACTTGTACGATTCGAAATGGGTAGAAGTCTTCAAGCTTACTGCTGGGATGTTAGTTGATGCAGGTGTGCTCCTGCTACTCATGCACACTAGAGCTAATAAGGTATTGGAACTGTCTAAAATCAATGGTTGCTTCCAACAAATAAAGCAAAATTTAAAGCCAATAAGAAGTAATTTCCCAGAAGTTTTTAGGAGGAATGCAGCCTTTGTCCTTATCCTTACACTTGCTCGCATCAATACCTCTGACCGTATTCTTAATCGTACCCTGGTCAAAGTTCTTAACATTGACATTGAATTTTCCCTTGACCTTGCTTTTGTACTTGCTCTTGACCTTGACATAGACGATGCTATTTACCGTATCAATAAAATTGACCAGATAATCAACAATTCTCGTCCTAATCACATAGACTCCAATACCCGTAACAAGTCGTTAAAGCACGCCCGTAACCTTGTTCGTAAATTTAATCGTGACCTAGACCTTAACCTTGACCTTAGCATATTAGATCACTTTGAAACATTTATAACTACAGACATGCTGGATGAAGTAAGCAGGTATTTATCTACTCACAACCTGATCCTCTCCTGCCTTTCTTCTGGCTGCTATGTATCCAAAGATGTGCGCCACAAGCTGCTGCACCAGCTGTTTTTGTCGAATGAGGATTTGTCATGAAAGAGAGGTATATAATGGCTTGTGTACCCTGCTGTTCCAAGTATGTCTAAAAAGTAGAAGCTCTTTCAAGTCTAGCGCAGTATCGCCTGCATTAAAGTTTACCTAACTTGTGCCGAACGAAATATTCCCGTTGTTCCAAGTATATTTACGTCCCAAACAACAGCCACTTGAAGTCTAGCTCAGCATGACTTGAAAGCACTACTGCTGGGCTTACGATGACTTATGTGGAACAACGAGAATGAAAATAACGTCAAAACCAGGGTTATGCGTTTGACCTTCCTATTCCTTGTTTTCATTTTACCATGTTTTTTGGTTGCCCAATCGAAACAAATGACTGAGGCTTTTCATCGAAACCAATTAAGTTTATCGTTGGGAGGAGGTGGATTGGTGTACAGCCTAAACTATGAACGGCTGCTACTCAAGGGCTCGCCAATAAACTATGCAATAGAAATTGGCGCAGCCTATTACCCAAAAAACAGCGGCTTTTCAACCGTTTGGTTGCCGGTTTCTGTCAATACTATTTTCTTCCAGGGCAAACACCATTTGGAGACAGGAATAGGAGCAGCCATCACTTCCGATACTTGGAAAGCCAATGAAAGAATACCAATCGATGGTTCCAATTATTTTGGCACCCTAAAAATTGGATATAGGTACCAAGCGATTGGAAGCAGGTTCGTTTTTCGAATTTCGTTCATATCCTTTTTCGAAACCTATAAGTTCTTCCAAAGGCAACAGAATACCATGTTTTCTAGCCGCTCAAACGAAAAATTTCAATTTGAAAATGAAGTCCACCCCTGGGGTGGCATTGCTTTGGGATATGTTTTTTAGCACGTGACTTGAAAGTATATTATAGGTGGTTTGCAGCCACCCAGTTGTTCCAAGTATATTTTCTTCAGGCAGTAGCTCTTTTAAATCTAGCACAGTCCGTGATAAGTCACCCACCCACTACTGTTCCTACCACCTATCGAAAATCTTCCACATGCTTCTTGTCCTTTAAAAAAAAGAGGCCGGGCATGATACGCCCGGCCTCCCCTATTTTTATCCTACCATTTACAGCTTTTCATCCGTAGTCGTCGGAGCACTGCCGGCGATACGGTTGCCATTCTCCATCACCGCATGCGCTTCTTTCTCCGTGCTGAGTGCGCTGGGCAGGTTGAGGCCCGCCATGTTCAGCAAATCACTGAGGGGAGGGATGGATTTGGCCATGCCCGAGATAAAATTGGAAGTGGTGGAGCCGCTCCCGTTGCCGTTGCCGGCGTTGTCCCAGACCGTCACCTTGTCGATTTTGATGTTCTTGATGGCATCCACCTGGATACGCACCAGTTCCGGCAGTTTTTCCACCAACAACAGTTGGAAAGCCTTGGCAGGGTCGCCGCCCGCCGCCGTCACCACATCCCGGTAACCCTCGGCCTGCTTCGTCAAGATCTCGTAGTAGCCCTTCGCTTCTGCTTGCATTTTCAGGAAAATGGCATCGGCTTCACCCTTGGCTTTTTCCCGCAGGCGCTCCGCTTCGGCCTGCGCCTCGATGATGGCCCGCTCCTTCGCTACCTCTGCCGGTACGATGACGTTGGCCAACTGGCTGGAACGTTCCCGCTCGGCACGGGCTGCCTCCGCCTTTTGCTCGGCCTGGTAGGCAGATTCCAACGCCAGGGCCTGTTGCACCTTCTCGGCAGAGCTGGCCCGGCGGTGTGCCTCGGCCTCCCGCTCCCGGCGCACCGCCTCCGACTCGGCAATGGTGATCTTCGCATCGTTTTCACCCTTCACGGCGATCGAGTTGGCCTCGGCAATCTTGATACGGCTCTCCCGGTCTGCCTCTGCCTTACCGATGGTTTCATCCCGCATGGCAGCGGCGATGGCCACCTCCTTGCTCTGGCGGGTCACACTGATCTGCGTGTCACGGTCACGTTCGGTATCGGCGATGCGGGTGTCACGGTCACGGTTGGCGAGCGCCTTACCGATTTCACCGAGTTTTTCCTGCTCCGCCACGCTGATCTTCGCTTCGTTGATGGCCTTGGCGGCCGCCTCCTTGCCGAGTGCTTCGATATACCCCGATTCGTCCCGCAGGTCGGTCACGTTCACGTTGATCAGCTTGAGGCCGATCTTGCGAAGCTCCTGCTCCACGTTGTTCGAGATGTTGATGAGGAACTTATCCCGGTCTGAGTTGATCTCCTCGATGGTCATGGTGGCAATGACGAGCCGCAGTTGCCCGAAAAGGATGTCCTTCGCCAACTCATGGATCTGCTGTACGCTGAGTCCCAATAAGCGTTCCGCCGCATTGTTCATGTTCTCCGGCTCCGTGCTGATGGCCACCGTGAACCGACACGGTACGTCAATGCGGATGTTCTGTCGGCTGAGGGCGTTGGTCAGGTTTGCCTCGATGGAGATGGGCCGCAGGTCCAGAAAACTGAAATCCTGGATGACGGGCCACACGAAGGCACCCCCGCCGTGAATACAACGGGCCGAGGAATGCTGCCCGTCGGAACCACGGCCCGTGCGTCCGTAGATGACGAGGATCTTGTCGGACGGACAGCGCTTGAAGCGGGTGACCAGCCACGACATGGTCAGGATGATGACAAGGGCGAGTACGCCTATTGCAATGAAAGTTTGCATGGTTTGAAATGTTATGAGTTATGAGTTTTAAGTTTCGAGTTATGAGCTGGCTTGGGGTAAATAGCTCGTGACAAGCAGGGTGGGGCCATCCAGCACTGCCTCTACCTTCACGGGTAGGCCGTTGGCAAGTATCTCCCCATCTGTCACTGCATCAAATTCACGGGTGGAGCCGCCCAGTTCCACCAGCACCTTGCCAGCACCCGCCCGATTGGCTGGTATGGTCAGGTACACGGTGGCCGTCGAGCTGGTCTGCTGCGTCTGGTCACGGCTGAGGCTGAGCAGCAGGCCCGTCAGGAAGAGGAGGAGCCATGCCATGCCCACGCCTGCCAGCAAGCTGAGCACAAGGAGCAGCGGCTTGCTCCCGATGAGGGGGTACAGCCCGACGCCCGCCCAGGATAGCCCCAGCAGAAAATTGATGAAGGTGCGGAACGACAGCCAATCGTAGCTGCCGCCCGAATCGGAATCCTCGGTCGGGTCCACATGGTCGTTGTCGCCACCACCCACGGATGACAGCAGCAACTGGCCAGCGAAGACCAGGGTGGAAAAGAGCGCCACATACCAGTAGATACGAAGCAAGGGTTCGGATTGCGTGATGAATTCCATGTTGGTTATTTTTCGTTCTGTAGTTTACGGGGGTTTGAATTTGTTGTTCAAAAATGTGGGGGAAAAACGCATTCCCGCTGGAGAACTGGGCAACTCCCAGGAATTATCCGACGAATCCTAGCAGGAAGGGGACGGAATGAAAATCAGGGATCATGCATGCTTTGCGTAAATGGCCTTGCGACTTCAGGGATTTCGAGGGCTTTCCAGCACATTGGGATCCTAAGCTTAGAATTCCACGTGGACAAGTTGTCGCG
>JADMIO011283414.1_pt1 | contig 41385 bp, 21 predicted proteins | sample 8958161 | NCBI WGS metagenome assembly JADMIO01 (sample SAMN16585339, study PRJNA669376) | soil metagenome | isolation source: Crop rotation soil | place: USA: Cullars Rotation, Alabama | collected 2011 | reverse complement strand
GAACGACGGCTGTTACCCGCCTCTCCATAGGTCATCCGGCTGGTGTTTTCTGGATTCCTCGGCATGCGGGAATAGATGCGGGCGGGCATGAACTCTATAATAATTATGATGCAGCAGGGAAATTCATAGGCACCTCCGCAAATTTTACGGACCAGGACAAAGTATTTATTGATCCTACACCGGGGCTTACCTGGGGATTGACCAATAAAGTGAGTTATCTGAATTTTGATCTTGATCTTTTATTAAGAGGTGTGCAGGGTCAAAAAATATTTGCCAATGCTATATTGGCGTTGGAGTCCATACAATATCTCCCCGGCTCAAATGTTGTAAAGAAATCGCTGAAAAATGGTTTAGCCGATTTACCGCAGGCATCATCGTATTGGCTTCAAAATGGTTCATATGCTCGGCTTGAAAACATTACGATAGGGTACACCGTAAAAAAATTAAATGGCATCAGCGGCCTGCGATTCTATCTTACTGCCACCAATCCTTTTGTCATTACTAAATATGAAGGTGTTGATCCTGAGATTAGAACTGAAGGCAATGAACGTTATATTGATTTTTTATATTACCCTAAATCAAGAGGCCTCATAGCTGGGGTAAACGTGGAGTTTTAATTTACAACTATGCGGCTCAAAATAAAATCATTCCGGTCACATTGAAATCTTAAAATATGCAAAGCAGAAGCGTCGCTACCCTTTTTTTGTTCCTTATTCTGCCTATTGTATTGAACCTTTCCTGTTCAAAGCTTGATACAAAAGTTCATGACCAGGTATCTAGTTTTTGGCGAACTCCCGACCAGGTTGCTGCCGGTGTTGCTCCGGCTTATAGTTGGCTAAGAGATTATACAAAAGACATCTATAATTTAAATGAAGTAAGTACCGATGAAATTATAGTACCCAACAGGGGAACAGATTGGGCTGATGATGTGGTATGGGAAGAAATGTGGAAACATACCTGGGGACCTGAAAATCAGTTTATCATCCGTACATGGCAATTTATATATGGAGGTATAGCACGGGTGAATTCAATATTACAGGCTGTTAATGAAATTAATCCAAAGCCGGTTGATCTGATTTCTATACAAGGAGAGTTAAAAACAGTAAGGACATTTTTTGATTTCTTTGCTCTTGATTTATTTGGTAATGTGCCGATTGCCGATAGCAATTATACCGATCTTTCAAACCTGGCGACCAAATCCAGAATCGAAGTATTTTCTCATGTGGAAAGGGAATTGAAGAATAATGTAGCGCTTCTCACGACGGCAGTTAATCCTCAAACTTATGGCAGGGCCACCCAGTGGCTTGCACAGGCATTGTTGGCTAAGCTATACCTGAATGCACAGGTTTATACCGGTACACCCAAATGGACTGAATGTATTACAGCCTGCGATGCCATCCTGAATTCAAATAAATATTCGCTTGAGCCGGATTTCTTCAACAATTTTAAAGTAGCTAATGAAGGATCAAAAGAAAATATTTTTGTAATTCCTTTTGACAGGAAAGCCGGGCTTGATTTCTTTGTTATCCAGGGTTTCACTTTGCATTACAATAGTGCTCCAACTTTTAGCCTTGAAAGCGGAGGATTCAATGGATTTTGCAGTACCGCTGAGTATTATGATCTTTTTGAACCGGGTGACAGAAGAAAAAAAATGTTCCTGGTAGGCCAGCAATATGTAAACCAGGTTCCGGACTCTGCGAATCTTCAATATGACAGAAGTGGTCATCTGCTCTCATTTGATCCGGTCATCACGAGTTTTAGAATACAGGATCCTAAAACAGAAACCGCGGGTGCCCGCTGCGCAAAATGGGAGTTCAATAAAGATGGATGGGGGAATATGAGCAATGATTTTGCCATTTTTCGCCTGGCAGATATTATTTTGATGAAAGCTGAAGCGCAGTTGATGAATGGAAATGTGCCAGGTGCATTGGCAACTATCAACCAAAAAATCAATGGCATTTCCATACGCAGCCGTGCTAATTTACCTGATTTTACTGCTGCTGAAATGACGCCGGATAACTTATTAAAAGAAAGAGCCTGTGAGCTGTCGTGGGAAGGCTGGCGCCGAAATGATATGATTCGCTTAGGTCACTATCTTGATGCAAGAACACCTGAAAAAGCTAAATCAGACGACCATAGGAAGCTTTATCCCATTCCGCAAAATGAATTACTAAAAAATGATTACTTGAAACAAAACCCGGGTTATTAATAACTGCTTTGATAACAAACCCGCAGGAATTTTTTATGCTAACCATAAGGCAAATATTTATTAACAAACGGATTTTCCTCTTCTACTTTTTACTTAACCTCGCTTCTGTTTTTGACACGAAGGCGCAGCAGGTTGCCTTCAACCGCGTTTCACCAGATTTGTATTTTGGACCCATTGGTGGCATTACCCAGGATCTGCAAGGCTATATGTGGATTTCTTCTTATGGTTTTGGCTTGTTCCGTTATGATGGTTATCATTTAACAAACTTCAGGCATGATCCAATGGATTCTGGTTCATTGGCTTCTGACGATTGCGGGATTGTTTTTGCAGACCACAACGGGATCATTTGGTTAGGCACTTCGGGTTCTGGTCTAAATCGTTTCGACCCGGCAACGGGCATCTTCACACGTTTCCGGCATAAAAAAGATAACCTTGCGAGCTTAAGCAATGATGACGTTACTGCAATCGGGGAAGATCGCGAAGGCACCCTTTGGATAGGTACCAGGAATGGCCTGAACCGCATGGATCAGAAGACGGGAAACTTTACACTCTTCTTCTACAATTCAAATGACCCATCCACCTTAAGCTGTAACTGGGTACAGGTATTGTACAAAGACCGGTTGGGTACGCTTTGGGTAGGTTGTGCAAACGAGGAAAATGATACTGAATCACCGTTGGATGGAGGCCTCAATCGTTTCGATAGTAAGACTCAAAAATTTACACGGTACCTGCATCATCCCAAAGATCCCGGCAGCCTGGCAGATAATAGAATCGGAGCCATCTTTGAAGACAGCAGGGGTGTATTTTGGGTTAGCACCGCAGGTGATGGTCTGCATACAATGGATCGGGAGAAAGGCACATTTGAACGGCATCGCTACGATCCGGCCCGTCCTGAAAAATTGAGTGGACCTCCCCTAAAAAAAGGGGCTGGTATGGGCATTGGCAATTTCTTTGTACAGGAAGATGGTTCGGGAGCAATATGGATTGGATCATCCCGGGGATGGGTTTCCCGGTACGATCCAAAGACCAATAAAACACATCATTATGACTCTTTTAATGGCGATGCACAGGCTGTGCAGGGGGTTAATGATGCGTTTACTTCACGGGAAGGAGTTTTATGGATCACAACCTGGGGAGGTATTATCTACCGGGTTGATCCCTTCCAGGTTACTATTCCCCATTTTCAAATAGGAAGGATTGTTCACGCTATTCATGAAGATGTTTCAGGTTTATTATGGGTAGGCACCTTTGAAGAAGGTCTTATCCAAATCGATCGTGGCAAAGGAACCATGAAACGTTTTTATACTGATTCTCCCGATCCTTATAAACTGTCCGAAAACTGGGTTACTGCTTTCTATGAAGAAGATGATAGTACCCTTTGGATTGGCACCGGGAATGGTCTTTATCATTATAACCGGAAAACGAGAATATTTACACCTCATTTTCATGATCCCCAAAATAATACGAGCCTTACCCCTGGCTGTGTTACAGCAATCATCAAAGATAAGCCCGGATCACTATGGATTGCAACCCAGGGAGGTTTAAACCGTTTTATCATTAAGACCGGAAAATGCATCCGCTACCAAAACGATCCAAAAGACAGCAACAGCCTGGGCGGGAATACTGTTTCTGCCTTAATTAAAGACCATTCAGGAAATTTATGGGCAGGCACTTGGAATGGAATCCTGAATCTATTCGATCCCCGAACTGAAAAATTCCGGCGCTTTTCATGTAGTAATGGAAGTATCGGCACCATAGCAGAGGATGCTGAAAACATTATCTGGGTTGGAACATTCAATGGACTGTATCGAAGCAATCCCGGCGTTGATTCTTTTTTACAATTTACTCGCCCCGAGATCGGACTGGCCACTGCTACCATCGTAACATGTATTCTTGAAGACAGCAAAAAAAATCTTTGGGTTGGTTCATCAGCGGGTATTTTTAGATTAGACTCTAACCGGGATATGATCAGTGTTTATAAGATGAACCAGGGTGTGGATCCTTCTGGTTTATCCCATTCCCTTATACGAGGTACAAAAGGAATACATGGTGAATTCTTCTTTGCTGACAGAAACGGATATTATGCGTTCTTCCCGGATCAGTTTAAAAACGATACAACACCCCCTCAAATTGTTATAAGCGATTTTCGCCTGGCAGATAAGCTTGTAAAGCCGGGCACAGGCGGTCCTCTAAGTGTGCCCGTCGCACAGACAAAAGAGATCAACCTGAATTACAATCAGAACGTTTTCTCCTTCGATTTCGCCGGTATCCACTACAGCAGCCCGGAAGATAACCAGCATCTTTATATGCTTGAAAAGATAGATAACAACTGGCGAAAGGCAAGCCCGGAGAAAAGAGCCTATTATTACAATGTGCAGCCTGGCAAGTATATCTTTCGTGTAAAAGTTTCCAATAGTTATGGAATATGGGCAGAGAAGGCCATTATTTTGATCGTTAATCCTCCCTGGTATAATACATGGTGGGCATATATTTTATTCACGGTATTATTTCTTGGCGGATTAGCAAGTTTTATCAAATGGCGTGAAAAAAGATTAAAAAAAGAAAAGACATTGCTTGAAAGAAAAGTTGCCATTCGGACGCAGGAATTAGAGAATGAAAAACAAAAAGTAGAAGCTGCCTTATCAGACTTAAAAGCGACACAAACACAATTAATTGAATCGGAAAAAATGGCTTCCTTAAGCAAGCTACAGCAGGCAATGTTAAATGAACGCCTGCGTATCAGCCGGGAACTCCATGACGATATAGGCTCAGCAGGCAGACCAGGTTAAAAATTCATTAAATATAATTCAGCTATCCGCCAATGCCATGGTAACCCGGCTGAATGACCTGGTTTGGGCAATAAACCCTGAACATAGTTCATTAAAAAATCTTATGCAGAAGTTGGAAGAGTATGCCGGCGAAATGGCCATGGTGAAAAATATAAAAGTCAAGGTAGATGTACCCGAAACTTTAGCTGAACTTCAATTGCCGGTGGAAAGCCGTCACAATATTTATTTGCTTGGCAAGGAAGCCATTAATAATGCAATCAAATATAGCCAGGCAACACTGCTTGAAATAAGGGTGCAACAGTCCGGTCATGTAACAGCATTCATAATAATGGATAATGGAAAAGGTTTTGATATGGCAACAGTCAAAAAAGGAAACGGCCTTATCAATATGCATAAAAGGGCTGATGAGGCAGACGCAATACTTTCTGTTCAATCTGCTCGGGGGGAAGGCACTGTTATTTCATTGCAATGCAAAATCACCTGATGAGGTATTGTTGTTGACAGGATTTTTACAAATATTTGAAATCCAGACATGGATATACGAGTAGCCTTATTTGAAGACAACAAATTAGTGAGGGATGCCCTTCAGACTATTCTTAATGGCACACCCGGTTTCACTTGTTGCGGAGCTTTTGCAGACGGTAACAGATGGGAGTCTGATATGAACCGGAGCGAACCAGATGTCGTATTAATGGATATCGAGATGCCAGGATTAAATGGCATTGAAGTAACGCGAAAGATTTGTGACAAGTTTCCCCACATAAAGATCCTTATGCAAACTGTTTTTAACGACAGCGAAAAAATATTTCTAGCTCTGTGCGCCGGCGCCTCAGGCTATATCCTTAAGAATGATCCCCCTCATAAATTTATTGAAGCAATCACTGAAGTATATAACGGTGGCGCTCCTATTAGTTCTGCAGTAGCAAAAAAGGTGCTTGGCTTTTTTGCAAACCAAAACATAATTCTCGTATCTCCCGGAAATGAAGATTACCATTTGAGTGAAAGAGAAAAGGAAATACTGCGCCTGATGGTGGAAGGCAGTAATCATAAAGCTATTGCAGAAAAGACTTTCATCAGTTATGAAACTGTGCGTACTCATGTGAAAAATATATACAAAAAACTTCACGTAACCAGCCGCAACGAAGCTGTAATGAAAGCTATACAGCGAGGTCTCTCCTGAAATTTCAAAATACCTCAATGAGGTATTGTTTCCACCTCACCGACACACGAACTTTTCGTTCTAAAAAATATTAATTATGAAATCGAAATTCACATTTTCTCAGGCATCTGCTATTGCCATGAAAAGAAAACTTGCAACGAAAAAGCATTTTTTATATGCCTGCACCTGGGCAGTTTTTTCCTGTTATTCGACACCTGGTAGTGCGCAGAATATAACAGCGGATAAACCTGCATTTTCCCATAAAGCAAATGATTTTCACCACTTCACCAGGCCCTGGCTAACAAAAGGCAACAGCGGTACTAACCCTGCTAAAAACTTTATTGGTACCTTGGATGCCCGGCCGTTAGTATTTAAGGTCAATAATCAAAAAGCTGGTTATCTTGGTTTTAGTGATACTATTCAAAACACTGCATTTGGATACCAAACTCTAAATTCCAATATTGTAACAGATGCCGACCATGGTACGTTTCTTAGTGCCTTCGGCTGGGGTGCCCTTTCTTCCAATACAACAGGTTTTGGAAATGCCGCACATGGCTCAGGCGCTCTTTTTTCCAACACAACTGGAGGCTTGAACACAGGGGTCGGTCATTTTGCGCTAGTATCAACCACAATGGGAGCGTTTAATACCGCAATTGGTGCTTTCTCACTTGCTTCTAACACAACCGGAGAAAATAATACAGCATCCGGTGATTTTGCCCTTGCCAGCAATACAACAGGGCAGGTTAATACTGCGAATGGCACGCCTTTTACCCTTGCCTATAATACCGAGGGATCAGAGAACATAGCAACCGGGGCATTTTCATTGGGTCACAACAGTACCGGAAACGCTAATGTTGCGTATGGTGTTTTTTCACTTGAAACTAATGAAACCGGAAGTAACAATACGGCTATAGGATCCCACGCTGAAGTAACTGCCGGAAATTTAAACAATGCAACAGCCATTGGCGCCGGTGCTTTGGTAGATGCCAGCAACAAAGTGCGCATAGGAAATACTGATGTAACAAGTATAGGTGGAGAGGTAGGCTGGACTAGTTATTCAGACGAAAGAATAAAAGATAACATAAGGGAAAACGTACCTGGACTTGACTTTATAAAAGCCCTTCGCCCGGTAACTTATCATTTTAGTGTTTCAAAACAAAATAAATTACTGGGTATAAAAGGTATCGACGCGAATAAAATGATGTCAAAACTGACAGATTATAAAATACCTGGTTTAAAAGGTATTCAAGTGCCGTCAGTAAATATTTCAAACATAAAAATAAAAGATATTGCGGCTGAGAAAAATCATGAAATAGAGAAAGTCCAGTTTACGGGTTTTTTGGCCCAGGATGTAGAAAAAGCAGCAAGTGCTATCGGCTATGATTTTTCAGGTATTGATAAATCAGGAAAGATCATGGGATTGCGTTACAGCGATTTCGTGGTGCCACTTGTAAAAGCAGTTCAGGAACTTTCCAGGCAAAATGAAGATTTGCAAAAGCAGGTAAACGAATTGAAAGCCATCATTAATAACAATGTTAAAAGTAACATAACCCTTAGTGATGTTTCGCTCGAACAAAATAAACCTAACCCATTTAATAGAACAACAACTATTGCCTATACCTTACCTCTGAAATTTTCTAAAGCACAAATAGTAATCACTGATGAAGGCGGTAAAATCCTGAAACAAATAGCTATTTCAGGGACAGGCAAAGGCACAGTGAATATCGACGCAGCGGCACTTCCAACAGGTGCCTATAATTATGCTTTGGTTATTGATGAGCGATTAATAAGCTCGAAAAAAATGATATTGGGAAAATAAAATTTTTAAGCCTGGCTCTTTAACTCAGGGCCAGGCTTTAATTAATAAAAATCGACAGCGGGAGTCAAAAACAATTTTCAGATTATTTTCCTGCGCCTTCCCTTTACCCCCCGGTTATTGTAAAGCGGCCTTCTGAAATTCGCGCTACAGTTCAGAAACCGTTTACTTCATATGATAATTTCCGGCACCACCATACTCACTCTCATTAAACGCTTATGATGTGTCCGGCCTGATCATTCCCTAGCGCATCTTTCTTTTGAAGCTGATGCTTCAGGACTTGCCCTGGGCGAAACTAATTGTGCAGATTTTTTTTGGCTGGTGAGCTGAATTGCTACTGGTAACTTTCATGCCCTTAGGTGCCCGCCTCGCAGAGCCTTTGATTCCTCCAGGCATTCTTATGACCCTGCAACAGCCCGGGACCTTATTAAACTCCTGAATTGGCTCCTGGATTCCTTTTCTTTTTATTATTAAGCAACATGAAATTTTATCTTTGCCATTCACCTTTTTATTATTGCATGAAATCGCCGGGAGACAGGGCCATTGAGGCTTTTTATGAAATGTGGGAATACTGGAAAGAAACCGGGAATTTCCAGATGGAGGATTATCTTTCTTCTTACGAAAAGGATTTTAAAGGTTTCGGCTCGGGTATGTGTGAAGTGTGGCGGGGGCGGCAGGATATGCGAACCTACAGCGAAGAGTTGCTGAAAAATAATTTAAAAGGATTTTCAATAAAAAGAAAATGGATCGAAGCTTATGAAATATCTCCGGGACTTGTGTGTCTATGGGGAGAAATCATTATCTCTGTGCCATTGCCTGAAAGAACCATCATTAATGACCCGGTGAGAGTAACGGCGCTTTTTAAAGAAGCAGGTGATAGAATGGAAATTATCCAGTGGCATTTGTCGGAGCCCGATCCCAGTTCAGAATACGAGTTGTGGCCCGGAACCGGTGAGCCGCAACGCTATGAAGAAGTTTCGGTATTGTTCACAGACTTTGTTGGCTTTTCCAATGCCGTAGCAACTATTCCCGCCAAAAAATTAGTGAGCGATCTCAATGAAATATTTACTGCCTTTGATAATATCATTGCCACAAACTGCCTTGAAAAAATAAAAACCATTGGTGATTCTTACATGGCAGCCGGTGGATTGAAGGAACAAACTACACCTCATGCCATTGCAACCGTAACAGCTACCAAGCAAATGATGGAATACCTGTCGACAAGAAATGAAACCGCGGCATTGAAATGGGAAATGCGGGCAGGCATTCACAGCGGTCCTGTTATTGGCGGCGCCGTGGGCACAAAGAATTTGAATTTTGATCTTTGGGGTGATACCGTGAATCTTGCCAGCCGGATGGAAAGCGCATCACTTGCAAATAAGATAAATGTTTCTGCTTACACGTATGAATTGATCCGGGCTGTGCACCCATGCATATACAGGGGTAAGATAGAAACCAAAGACAAGGGAAAACTGGAGATGTATTTTGTCGAGTGAGTCTTAAAAGTAAAAGTCAAAAAGTATTCTTCTTCACCAGTTGCCTGTGCTGCTAAAAAATAAAAGAAATTTCTATCGTGTTGGCTATTTCATTCCAGGTTAATTAGCATCCATCGTCAAATCTTAGCGGGGATACAGGTGAGTTTGTATTTTGCCTCAATTTTTGGAAAATAGTAGCCCTTCGGGGGCCCGGTAATTATTTTGAATGTTTGTGGCAGAAAAATCGAAAGAACAAATATGGCTTTCTAAGTTTCACGTTATTTAGCTTCACGGTTCTACGATTAAGGCAATGCAAAAGCCATAATAAAACCAGATGGATTTTCACTAGTGCCGCCTACTGATAAAGCCACATACTGTTTTCCTCTTACAAAGTAGGTGCAGGCTGTTGCATTTGCAAGGGCCGGCAAAGTAGTTTGCCACAATAATTTCCCTGTCGCTTTATCAAGAGCCCTCAGCTTTCTATCTTCTGTTCCGCTGATAAAGATGACTCCCCCGGCAGTTACTATCGGACCTGCCTTGCCTTCCTGCCCCGTTTCGGGTGCGTCCTTTTCCTGGCGGGTGCTATCATTGCCAAGAGGCAATTGCCACGCATATTCTCCAGTGGCGAGATTGAGGGCATTCAAGGTTCCCCACGGCGGCGCAATTGCCGGATTACCACTTGGGTCTTTCCAGGTTTTGTAACCGGTGCTATTGACAAACTGGTCTGGCCGGGCGTGTCTGTCAACCGTTTCAAGCTGGCTGGTAGCAGCTTGTTCCGTTGATGCCTGCTTCGTGCCTCTTACGATAGTAATTAAATCCGGTGCGTCGTTCGATTTGATGTAGAACATACTTGATTCCGGGTCAAAGGCTGCACCGCCCCACTCTCCACCGCCGCGAGTTCCCGGCAATTGCAAGGTGCCTTTTAAATCGGGCGGTGAATAAAGTCCTTCATACCGCATTGACCTGAATTTTTTCACGAGCGAATCGTGGTCGGCACGGGAGTAATTGGTCAGGTCGGCTTCTGTTATCCACTGTCGTGCAAACGGCTTTGGCTTTAGCGGGAAAGGCTGCGTTGGCCATGCTTCTTCACCGGGCAAGTTGGATGCAGGAACTTTTCGTTCTTCGATGGGAAAGAGTGACTCGCCGGTCAACCTGTTAAATACAAACACAAAACCCTGCTTTGTGATTTGTGCTACGGCATCAATCTGTTTTCCATCCCGGTTGATGGTTACCAATGCCGGGGGAGCCGGAAGATCGTAATCCCACATGTCGTGATGCACCGTTTGGAAATGCCAGATGTGTTTTCCTGTTGCGGCATTCAGGGCAAGCACACAGTTACCGTATAAATTGCTGCCTTTCCTGTCATTTCCGTAAAAATCATAGGATGGTGAACCCAACGCTAAAAACACCATACCTCGTTTGCTGTCTATGCTCATTCCTGCCCAGTTGTTTACGCCCCCGACTATTTTGTAAGCATCCGGAGACCACGTTTCATAGCCGCGTTCCCCGGGAAATGGTACGGTATGAAATGTCCAAACAAGTTTTCCGGTCAGGCAATCGTAAGCTCTTATATAACCGGGTTGTGCACCATATATATCCGGCACCCGGCAGCCCATGATGATTAAGTTTTTGTAGATGGTGCCCGGTGATGTTGAGGACACCAAAAAATCCTTGCCTGCATCCCGAAGGCCGACCCGAAGATCAACCCGTCCGTTTTTTCCAAAGCCTGCAATAGGTTTACCGGAACGGGCATCCACTGCAAAAAGGTAATTATTGGCCGACATCAATATTCTCCTGTCGCTGCCATTCTCCCAATAGGTCAAGCCCCTGTTCACCTCACCGCCTTCTTTTCCATCAAAAGGGTCAAAGGCCCAAACCTGCTTACCGGTGGCAGCATCTACAGCGTAGGCCCATTGACTTGCCGAAGTAGCATACATAACGCCATCAACAATAATGGGATTGCATTGACTTCTCCCTGGCTGAGAGCCTGCCTTTTTATCATGCATGGTGAAAGTCCATGCCGGCGTTAACTGGCTTACATTGTCAGCCTTAATTTGATTTAACGGAGAATAGTTTGAACTGTGTTCGTCTGCTTTATAAACTGACCAGGTCCGGTCCTGGTTAACCTGTGCATAGATGTTGCCAGAAACAAATGAGGCTATTGCAATCAGCAACAAAAAACCGGTTTTCCTAAATCTTTTGCTTTCCATGTCTGAAGGTTCTGATTTCTATTAATGGATATTTTTTTTACGGTACAAACTTTGTTCACAACAAGGCTCTCCTCTATGTCTCCCTTTTCCATTCCTCCATTGTAACTGTATCCGCCTGCCGGGGAAACACTTTTGTCAGCAAAGCCCCGTGTACTTTTTTATCCCTTTCTGTACCGGCGTCGGCCAGCAGTGACGCGATTATAGAAGTTACTTTGTTTAATTACCACTGCTATATTCTTCATCTGTCACCTTTCCTAACCAGTTTACGACACCTTTTTCGATGTTGGGATTGACGACAATTTGAACAAAACTGCTATCCGTTGTTGCTCCGTGCCAATGTTCAACACCCGGTTGAATAGTGACGACATCACCTTTGCGAAGTTTTTGAACAGGCTTGCCTTTCTCCTTCAGATAACCCGCTCCTTCAGCAATTACAAGGACTTGCTTGCCGGGATGAAAATGCCAGTTGCTTCTTGCTGCACGTTCAAAGGTCACTTTCGCGGTTGACCAATATGCAAGTGTATCAGTAGCGAAAGGATATAACCATACAGTTCCGGTAAAATTGCCTGACGGGGCTTTATTTCCTTTATCAGAATTTTGATACCCCTTCTTTTCATTTTCATCATTTCCGGTTCTTGCATTGTTGCAGGAAATGCTCCATATGCTTATCACGACCAGCACTGCCGCATTTATCTTTTTCATGTTCTCCTTTTAATTTAATGTATACTGAAGCCACCATCGACTACAAGAGTATGACCAATAACAAAGCTTGCACCAGGACTGCAAAGCCAGAGAACAGCTTCAGCAATTTCTTCGGGGCGACCAAAACGACCAAGAGGTACTTCTTTCAGCATTGCTGCTATCGCTTCTCCCTGTCCGCCTGCTGTCATCTGGTCTGCCATCGCAGTATGTATCAAGCCCGGGCATATAGTGTTTATACGAATACCCTGTGAAGCATACTCTATAGCCGCACTTTTTGTGAGACCGATTATTCCATGTTTGGCTGCATGGTATGTACCCCGTTGTGGCCCGCCTAAAATTCCGCCAATTGAAGAACAGTTAACGATTGCTCCACTCCCCTGTTTACGCATCTGTTGGAGCTCATACTTCATACAGCTCCAGACGCCGCGAAGATTAATTGCCATTACACGGTCGAAATCCTCTCTGGTCTGATCGGCAGCATCTGCAAGGGCATTCTGAACGCCGGCATTGTTGTAGGCTGCATCCAGGCGACCAAAAGTGGAAACAGTTTTTGCAACCATTGCTTCAACCTGTGTATCATCAGAAACATCGCAAACAACAGCAAGTGTTTTGTATCCCTTTGCTGACAATTCTTCAGCCGCCGCATTAACTGCTTTCTCATCCCAATCTGTCAAAACCACCGAAGCACCAGCTTCTGCAAAAGCTTTTGCACTTGCAAGTCCAAGTCCTGACGCTGCACCTGTAACAAGGGCAACTTTGTCTTTCATTATTTCCATAATTACTTTTCATTTTTGTTCTAAAATCTTCACTTTTTTGAAAAGAATATTTTTCCACATTCTCAATATGCAAAGGTCATCACCTTCCGCCATCTATTCTAATACAGGTTACAGATTTAGCTACCATTTTTACTGATTTGGATTTACAGATATGATGATTGTGGTATAAAGGGTAAATTTGTATCAGTTATCATACGTATAATACGAAAATGATATGAATAACATTTTGAGGATTGATACCGTAAGTGAGCACGATGCATTTTATCATCAGGAAAATTTACATCCGCTGGTTAGTGTTATTGATTTCACCGGTACGACACCGGAGGTGTATGCCTCCCGGATGAATTTCGGATTTTATGCAGTGTATTTAAAAGACGTGAAATGCGGTGATATAAAATATGGGCGCCACACCTATGATTACCAGGACAGAACGTTAGTATTCGTATCCCCGGGACAGGTTATTAACGTGAACATCGACAAAGATTACAAACCGCAGGGTTATGGCTTATTATTTCATCCTGACTTAATTCGTGGCACGTCTCTCGGAAAGCATATCGACAACTATACTTTCTTCTCTTATCAAACACGGGAAGCATTGCACTTATCCGAAAAGGAAAGAAAAATTGTTTTGGATTGTTTTACAAAGATTAAGTACGAGTTGGGACAGGGTACCGATAAGCACAGTAAAATATTAATCACTTCAAACATTGAGTTGTTTCTGAATTATTGTATGCGCTTTTACGACCGACAGTTCATTACCCGAACCGATGCGTATAAGGATACGTTGGAAAAGTTTGAAGAGGTGCTGAACGAATATTTTCAATCCGACAAACCGCAAACTATGGGCTTGCCCGCCGTAAGTTATTGTGCAGACCAATTGCACCTTTCGCCCAATTATTTCGGTGACATGGTAAAAAAAGAAACCGGGAAAACTGCGTTGGAATATATACAGCTGAAAGTAGTCAATACGGCTAAAGAAAAAATACTGAGCAACAATAGATCCATAAGCCAGATAGCCTACGAGTTAGGCTTTAAGTACCCACAACACTTCACCCGTTTATTCAAACAGCGTGTTGGTTACACGCCAAGGGACTTCAGAACATTAAATTAGATTCCTGATCTGACTTTTTAGGTTGCTTTTTGATAGGTTTTGGTGCCTAATAATTTAAATTTATCAATTTTATCTGATTTGAATTGAAGTACCCTGGCTATCCTCCTTTTGTTTAAGCAAATTCATCTAAATAAGTTAAAAGCGTCCCGAAAAATAGTTGCAGTATCTCTTAGAATTTCAACCAGTTCCCAATTACAGATAAGGTGGGCAGAGAAGCCAGGCAGATACTTTTATCGGAATGGCCGCCAGTAAAATTTGCTCCAACATTTTCGATTAATGATAAAATGTTAGAATGTTAACCGATGGTGACCTGGTAAGCGTTTTGGCTCTCGTTAAAGCCCGTTAAGACAGGTCTGCATTCACATCCTTTAAAGGAGAGATGATACCGGAAGATATGCAGGATGTGAAGAGCGATCCGGATCATAAAGCGAGAAAGCTTCGCATAACCGTTATTGGTTTTTGAGTTGACGAAAGTTGTCCCTGTATTTCTTTGGCGACAACTTTTTAAATTTAGCGAATAGCCGGTAAAAGAATGGAAGTGTTTCGAATCCACAAGCCATAGCAACATCTGACACCGTCCTGTCTGTTTCTATCAAGAGTTGACAGGTTGCATTGATCCTGTATTCATTCAGGAATGTAAAGAACGGCTTATTCATTGTCTTGCTGAAGAATCGTGAGAAAGCCTCTTCACTCATGTGGACTTCGGATGCTATTTGCGCAAGGGTAACTTTTTCCTGGTACCTGTTCCGTACAAATTGGTGAACGGTGTTGATTCTCTCATGATCGTAGTTTCTCAATGTTGCGTCAACTATGGTAGTGCTTAATAATTGCCTGTCATGGGTAGTTGCAAGTTCATTTAGTATTGAGATAAAACTCATAAGCCGCTCGAACGAAGGAAGGTTAAGCATCGTCAGCATCTTTTCCTTCATCTGCACACTGAATGCAGTTGAATATTTGATACCATGCCGTGCTTTCGACAGCAACCGCGCGATTGAATCGAATTCCCCTTTGCTCAACCAATCGTTTCCGAGCAGGTTTTCGTCCCAATGAACTACGATAGCTCCGGAGTTGCCGTTTTGCATGCCGGTGGTCCGCCAGCAATGTGGAAGATTGGGTCCGAGCAATATCAGGTCGTCTTCTTCGAAGTATTCGAATCCGCTACCGACATAGCGAATGCCCCTGCCCAAAAGAATGTAGGTCAGCTCAAATTCGGGGTGGTAGTGCCAGGGTGCATCGAACTCAGGTTTTTCATAAGCATAAGCTCTGAACGACTGAAATTCTCTGCGTTCTAACCGTTCGAACTGGGCTTTCATATTGTAATTTTAACCTTTTCCGTCGACAAATTGTGGTAAATGGACTCGATGAATGCAAAAATAGGTTATTTATTGGCCAATATTGGCCATTGCGCCTTTCACGGGAAAAGGTTACTTCAAGTATGAAAACAGTCTTGGCATTTTTGCTTGTGCTCGCGACGATTTGCGGCACCATAAAATCGTTCGATGCCTCGAAGCTTGGCATAGAATGGGAGCTTGTAAAGAACGACTTCGACGGCAAGGGAAATTTCCTGGCCGCACTTACATTCACAAACGGATCGGACGCGACGATACCGGCCGACGGATGGAAGATATATTTCAGCCTTCGGTATCACCGTACTGAACTTGATTCCAGGGCGAAAGAGATCGCAATCGAACATGTAAATGGCGACCTCTTTACAATCACCCCAGCTACAAAGTTTCCGGCCCTCAAGCCCGGTCAATCATTCCGGATGGAGTTCACCGGTGCGCGAAAGGTTGCCAACTTCCAGGATGTTCCTTCAGGGTTCTTTTGGGTAAGCAACAATAGACCGGACATTGCTATTGAACTCACGAAGCCACTGGTGAGACGGGATACCGGTGGAGAGAGATTGATTTTGCCAGGTGAAGCAAACAATTATACTGCCAATGCAAAGACTATCGACATACGTGGAGAAAAGTTGATCAAAATTCTGCCAACTCCGGTGAAGTATGTAACTAACGAGGGACGGTTTGATATTAATAAAAAGACCGTCATCAATCCGAACCCTGCATTCGCGGAAGAAGCGGAATTTCTTGCAGACGAGATAGAGAAAGTTACAAGTTACAAACCGAACATTTCATACGTAACTGGCTCCGGTAATATGATCAGGATTGAGCAAAACCCCACAATGGCGCCAGAGGGTTACAGCATTTCCATAACCAGTAATTCCGGAATTAAAATAGGTGCCGCAGATAAGGCTGGCGTTTTTTATGCCATTCAATCGCTTAAGCAACTCTTTCCACCTGATGCCTGGTCGAAGAAAAGTGACGCAATTGCAATTGATGCAGTCGAAATTACAGACCAGCCCCGCTTTCCTGTACGTGAGTTCATGCTCGACGTAGCACGAAACTTCGAATCGAAGAACAACATCCTGCGGCTACTCGAAGTGATGTCGCTATACAAGATGAACAAATTTCACTTCCACTTCAACGACGACGAAGGATGGCGTCTCGAGATACCTGGTCTGCCAGAGCTCACCGAAGTGGGCGCGTCCCGCGGATTTCCCTTTGCTTCGACTGAAAGACTTCAGCCGTCATATGGATCCGGGCCAGGTATAGACAGCCATTTTGGAACAGGTTACTATTCGCGAGCCGACTTTATTGAGATTTTGAAATACGCCAGGCAGCGCCACATAGAGGTTATTCCCGAGATTGAATCGCCAGGCCATGCCCGTGCCGCCATTAAGTCGATGGAAGCACGATTCAGTCGTTTGACAAAAGAAGGCAGGAAAGCTGAAGCGGAGCAATATCTTCTTCACGACGTGAGCGATCAATCGAAATATACCAGTGCACAATACTTCAACGACAACGTCATGAATGTAGCGTCGCCTTCAGTATACGCATTTATCGGGAAGGTGCTCGAAGAACTGCAGAAGATGTACGCTGAAGCCGGGGCGCCGCTTACTACTGTGCACATGGGTGGCGACGAAGTAGCAGCCGGAGCATGGGAGAAGTCGCCATCCATCGCCGCCTACAAAAAAAGTAATCCGTCAATAAAAACCGCCAAAGACCTTTATGCCGACTTTTTTGTCAGGGTAACTGACCTACTCGAAAAGCGTGGTCTGAAATTAACCGGATGGGAAGAGATGATCATTGAAGATCCGCATATTACTGCATCCGATCGAAAAGTGATCGATAACAGGAAATATCATGAAGCCAATCTACAGTTCGATGCCTGGTGGGATATACTGGGAACACGCGACATGGCCTACCCAATAGCCAACTCAGGCTATGGTGTAGTGCTCACCTGCTTCGATTACTATTATTTTGATCTTGCCCAATCACCTTCGTTCGACGAACCCGGTGATGCGTGGATCGGCTATCTCGGATTACAGAAAACATTCTCGTTCGTTCCGTTCGATATTTACAACAGCTCGCCAATTGATTTTGCATTGAAACCGGTAGATCCCGGGAGATTTAAGAACAAACAGCGACTTACTGAAGATGGAAAGAAGAATATTCGCGGCTTGCAGGGTGCATTATGGTCTGAGAACATGACCTATGATGGTTATATGGAGTACCAGGTACTACCTCGATTGCTTGCCCTTGCGGAGAGAGCCTGGGCTCCCGACCCTTCCTGGTCTGGTGAAAAAGACGCAAAACGCGAACAGGCATTTAACATTGACTGGTCGTCATTTGCTAACCGTCTCGGAAAACGAGAGTTGCCTCGCCTCGATCATTATAATGGTGGTTACAGTTACCGGCTGCCAACGCCCTCGTTCAATGTTCGGGACGGAAAGGTGTTTGCAAATACAGAGTTGCCCGGCATCATTATTCGCTATACAATGGATGGATCGGAGCCTGTTGCAGCAAGCCCTGCAATGACAGGTTCGATATCGAACAAGGGAACAGTTAAGCTGTGCGCCTTCAGTACTTCCGGCCGTGCCGGCGCTGTTGTTAAAGTGCGGTAAGCTATGTAAATACTGGAATCAATAGTAAGTCGTCCATCCTTACAAATTACCGAATCAGTTTATCCCTGATTTCTTTCCACTTGATGAGCTTTATTTTTTCATCTGCGATCAACTTCATGCATTTCTCGCTGGTAAAGAAATCAACATCATCCTGGCGCCAGTTGGCGCCATAGTCATTGTGGCCCTTGGTCATAGCCTTCATCTCGGCATCGTTATAGGCTGCATGAAGCAGTATAACATTCAGACCGGGAGCCATTGCTTTTATTTGCTCCGTATAAAAATTGTCCATTCCTAACCTGTAAGTGTCGTACGTGGCCATGACAAACTTATCGATCACAATATCTTTTTCAGTTGTATAATCGTCCAGATTGATTTTGAAGAGCTTTCCCACTTCCCGGGATAGAAGGACCGGGACCTTATACTCATGACCCAGTTTAATATAAATTTTCAGAAGTTCAGGTGTTGAAACACTGCTGGCCATATGTGTATCGAAGTGCGTGGGCTTAATGCCGGATTTTATTGCACGTTCGACCTGGGCCCGAAGCTCTTTTTCAACTTCCTCAGCCTTTCCATTTTTCATAACCGCCCCCGTGTTATTGTAGAAATATCCCTGATCATCGAGCAGGCTTAATACTTTATCTGATGAGGTGACAGGGCCCCATTTATAATTCTTCCATTCGCTGGTTAAGGTAAGGTGCAGGCCCAGGTCCGCCTCCGGGTGTGACTTTGCATACTCGGCAACTTCGGGAAACCATGGACATGGCACCATGATGCTGCCCGAGGTAACAACCCCTTTTTCCATCGTATGGATAGTAGCCACATTTTCGGAATGTGACACACCCATATCATCTGCATGTATAATCAACAACTTTGTCTCTTTCGGATAACCTAACCTTTCCTGGATGCTGCGTTGTTGAGCAAATGAGTCACAACCGATGGCTATGCAGACAATGACGGTGATAATTTTTTTAAACCTTGACATATAGTTTGTTTTTATCCATGATGTATCCAGCGATCCAAACAATCATCATAATAGTGAGAGAAAATAATAAAGATGCGTTAGCAGGATCAGCAAGCGGTAGAAATGTAGATTTGTAAATCCAGTCTCTGGCATTTCCTCTATCTACCTGAAGATAATAGAGCAATTTTATTATCAGGTATGATATTACATATAGCACCAGCGGGTTCCGGCCAAAGATTGTGAAGAATTTTATGCCCCCTCTCAATTTTGCGATCCCGATCACAAACAGCAATATTGAAAGGATCCATAGATCCAGTCCAACAGTAAGCAATACATATGAACTTGTCCAGATCTTTTTATTAATCGGAAAAACATGGCTCCACAACACTGCGATTGACGCAAGTATCACCCCCGCCACGGCCAGGCGAAGGACACTGGACTTTGAAACTCCGGACCGTTGTATGTATTCACCTGCAAAGTACCCTGCTGTAACATTTGCTATGGCCGGGAGAGTACTCAACAATCCTTCAGGATCGAAAGGAACACCTTCACCGTGCCAGATATGTTTTGTGCCTAACAAAAGCAGATCAACCTTTGAAACCGCATTACCTGTCAGACTATAAGGATCGGGTTGGTCTCCGAAGTGATATAATATCCACCAATAGGCGAGGATTGCAACGGCACTGAAAACGTATGCTGTCATAGGCCGGAAGTAGTAGATAATAAGTGAGACAACACAAAAGCAGATAGCGATCCTTCCCAACACGTGAACCAGCCGGATAGCCGTAAAATTTATTAATGCATAATGACCATTGACCACTGTAAAAAAAGGGTAAGCGTTGAGGAATATTCCAATCAGGTAAATAATCAGGGTTCGTTTGAACACTTTGAGAAGAAATTGTCTTTGGTTGTCTTTGTTATACTTCTTAATAGTAAAGCTCATTGCATTTCCCACAACAAACAGGAAAGTTGGGAAAACGAGGTCGGTTAAGGTGAAACCATTCCAGGCAGCGTGCTCCAACTGGGCATAGCTTGCTGCATCATTGCCAGGTGAGTTGACGATCACCATAAAGGCGATAGTCAATCCCCTCAAAACATCCAATGATTCATAGCGTGGTGAAAAGCTTGTGTCAATCCGTGCAGGTGCGGTCATAGCTTAGTCGATTAATGGATTTAATTCACTGGCTGCATATTCGAGGGGAGGAATGTTCATCAACCAGGTAGCGCGATCTGCCTTTCGATTGTCGTGATCCGGTTCAAGAACTCTTGTTTTGTAGGCAAAGTAAATGATTGTCATAACCTCGCGCATTAAACCAGACTTATTACCGGGCGCATGGTGAAGCGTCCAACCTGAATGAAATGTTGCATCACCTGCGTTTGCCTGCCGCATTCCTTCTATTTTATAGTTGTTCTGCTTCACAAAGTTGCTGAAGAATTGCCCGGAAGCATCCGAAATGGCTTCTGCGGTAACATAGCCAGGCTTATGCGTTTGAGATGCGAAACGCATGATGCCCGTTTCTTCGGTAAGATTCACCAATGGCATACACATCGTAATAGTATTATTAGTATCCAACGGCCAGTAATATTGGTCCTGGTGCCACGGAGTTGGGCCGCCTCCTGGTTCCTTAAACAATGCGTGGTCATGTAAAGCCTTACCTTATCAACACCCATTTGTTTCGCCGTGACGTGTGCGAAGCGCTTCGACAATACAAATGCTTTAAGGACCTCATTCTGTCTCAATAGATTAAATATCTGTAGGAACGCCTTTCCATGCGTGTCGCGATCTTCCAGTTTCCTTTTTTCGGTATTCAACTTTTTAACTGAATCGGGGATAGCACTCCTGCAAAAGGATACTTCTGACTGGCTGTATAATTTCTCAGGGAAGATGTGGCCATTGGTTTCAAATGCATTAACCTGGCTTTTTGTTAGCGGATATTCTGAAGATAGATCAGGTGATTCCATATCAGCTTCTTTTATGCGAATAACTCAAAATTCCGCTTATCAGGCTTTATCAATCCCGCTGTTTTTATGCCTTATTTTGACAAGGTGGGTTACATCGGAAAGCTGATTGCAGAATTGTGCTAACAACTCAGACAATACCAAACCAGTAATAAAGACCGATCGTAAAAAATACTGCAGCGGTCTTAATCAATGTCACGCAGAAAATATCTTTATACGCCAGCCGGTGACTTAACCCAACAACGCCCAGCATCGTAACGATAGCGCCATTATGCGGCAGAGAATCCATTCCGCCACAGGCCATCGCAGCAATACGATGCAATACTTCAGGAGGTATTCCCAATTGCGTGCCTTGTTCGAGCCATTTATTTCCCCACATTGCGAGACTCAGGCTTAGGCCACCCGAACCCGATCCAGTTATGCCGGCAAGTGTTGTAGTTGTTATCGCTTCATTGAGCAAAGGGTACCTGATAGCAGATGAGACAGCCAGGCTGGCTGCTTTAAATCCCGGGAGCGCGGCGATTACGGCACCGAAACCATATTCGGATGCTGTATTTAAAGTCGCTATTATACCACCGGTTAATGCAGTAGTGATTCCGTTGCCAATCGTATTCCTGATTTGTTTCCAGCCAGCGGCTACCGTCGTTAAAATTCCGATGACAAGTGCGGCCTCCACTGCCCAGATCGCAACGAATTTTGTTGTGTCGACATCAGCAACGCCAGGCACACCGATGTTTTCAAACGAAAACGATGGAGTATACGAGGCGCTTATCCATGTGGTGAAGATCTTGTTGCTAACAGTTACGAGTAAGAGTGGTAATATGGCCAGCCAGAAAGATGGAAGTTTATCAAGGGTTCGTATCTCCGGTTCATTAATGTGACCCCTACCATAGCCTTCGCCATTTTTTATTGCGTTGCGCCGTTGTCGCTCCAGGTAAACCATACCGATGATAAATAAAAAAAGAGAACCGAGAATGCCCAACCACGGAGCGGCCCAACTATCAGTGTGAAAAAAAGTGGTCGGGATAATATTTTGAATTTGCGGAGTTCCCGGTAGTGCGTCCATCGTATACGTGAATGCACCAAGAACAATCGCCGCGGGAATGAGCCGTTTAGGAATGTCACAAATTTTAAATAGCTCCGCCGCGAATGGATAAACTGCAAATACAACAACAAAGAGCGACACACCACCATACGTCAAAACGGAACAAACGATCACAACGGTAAACATCGCGCTTCGTTTCCCTGTTATGCGGATGATAGTCGTAACTATAGATCTGGCGAACCCCGATAACTCCATCAGCTTGCCCAGGATCGCGCCGAGCAGGAAAACAGGAAAATAAAGTTTGATAAACCCCGAAAGACGCTCCAGGAAGATTCCCGAAAAGAAAGGATATACCCACGACGGATTTGTAAGTACGACTGCAAGCAATGCAGCGAGTGGCGCAAAAATAATAATAGTAAACCCACGATAGGCAACGATCATCAACAAAACAAGGGACAGAATTACGATCAGTACGTCCATTGTGAAGTATTATGTTCAGGAATTATTTCTTCTTATCATGATGGTAGCGCGTTACGCAAATCATCCTGCGTCTTGTGACCGGAAAATTTTCAATCCCCACATGCGGAAGCAATTATGATCCTACCCACATTCTTATTCTTTACAATCGAAAGTACAGGGACGTGCTGTAACATCAATGCCTGATCCTGGCAAATGAATAACCTATTTTGATAAGGGACAAGTCGCCCTGGTTTATTTTACATGGAAATCCCTGACTGCGCACTTGCGTAATTCCCTTCTCGACACGGGTAAAAAAAGATACCATAGAATTCAATTTAATTTCTGGAGTGTTATTAGCTTACTCAGAGCAGCTAATTTTACTATGTAAAGAAAAGGTAAAATTGATTGTGCTACCGTACTTACCCGTCCAGGTTCAGAATACCGCTTTAACTGAATGAGCAGTTTTCTCAGCTGATGGTCTAAACTCAGGTAAATCATAAATACTATTATCAAAACTTATATTTGATCACCATCATCAAGTCCTCTAGTTTGTCCTTATCTGCAGGCGCAATAGAAAGGTTGAATGTTGTTCCCTGTTGAATTTCACTACTCAGGCCTCTATGTAGTTGCAAGGCTGGTTCTGGTGCCAAATTGATGGCTACACCATCTACAGATAGGGCAAAACTATTTTCGGCCCTGGCAAGAAACAACACCGAGTCTATCTCTGTCTCAAATAGCTGAGCCATGTAAGGCAAGCGTGACTTATCTAAGAGAATGTCGATTGTGCCATTTTGCTTTAACAGATGCCATTCATTTGGAAGATCATGTCTCATATTCACAGCAAAATGTAGTCCGTCCTGGCTTAAGCCTTGCTTAATCACTGCCAGTTGCTCTTTCAGCGCCTCACTTGCTGCTGATTTCATCAAAGAACCTCCCTCCCTTGCTGTATATTTCACATGAATAATTACATCAGCAATTGTATTGTAGTCAAACTGCCTGGTTTCTCCCGGCATTTCCAAATGCCAGTTGCTGATGGCTCCTGTACCTTCAAAAGGCAAAAAGCGTTCATCTCTGAAATTTAGGTCAAAGATCCCGCTGTCGTTCTGTGCTTTGCTGGTAGCAATAGACTGAATAGCGCCAAGATTATAAATAAAGCGTTCATCATTATTTAATTCTTCCGTATAGCTGCCGGTTAAATTTGTATTTTTCCGATACCTGCTTTTTGTCAACGACAACCGTGCACTTACCGAGGTGTATGGGCCGGCAATACAAGGGATGCTTATGCTGGCCGATTTAAGTCTTCTGAAATACTGCCCCGGGTGATCCATATCGTAGAGAACCTCAGGTATTTCAAATTCAGAAATACCGGTTGCCCTGAACCGTATCAATGCCAAGGGATCAAGCTGTGACAAAGAAACGTGTTTGATGATCTCGTAATCCCGCTTGTCTTTTTCCAGGTAGGCAAGGTCTAAACGGTTTAAATCCTGTTGTAGTTTTTCGCCCGACAATAGACCTTTTCGCAGGTTGTCCCAATAACCAAACTGTATGTAATTCGATGTCTCAATCCCCAGTTCAAAACGAAATGCTTTTTCTGCCTGCTTCGCCATATCATAAGCCATTTTGTATGTTTGAAAATATACAGTGGTGATCTGCCCTATCAGCCAATTATATAATTCCTGGTTTGTGTATTTACTGCGCATATATGCATCCGTGAGCCTGGCATTTTCAATTTGCAGGTCAAGGTTCTCTCTTTCTTTTTCAGCAATCTCTTTCCTGACCAAAGCGCCGAGTATCTGTTTATTGATCTGCTTCATTTCCTGTTCGGCGAGTTCAATTTGCAAGTTCCAGTCTTCCATTCTTCGTTCGTAACCGGCAGCCGTAGAAATGTTATTTGACAGATCCCTGCTGATGATGGACAATATGTCAAATACCCTGGATATGCTCATGGCAGTATCTTTATTTTTGCTGCCCGAGCCCGGGGTGTGTATTTTAACAGAAGCCCCGCTACTCATTCCCTGGGCATGGGTAGATATTTCAATATCGGGTACCTGTGCGGCTACTGCGGCCCCGGAAGCAGTTGCAGCTGCAATAACCTGCATAACAGTAGCGCCGGTAGACATTACCATGGCAACTATTTCCGCAGGATTCATGAAATCCCGGTCCGAATAATTATCATATCGGATACTTGCCAGTTTATACGATTCTTCCAGTGATAACACAGACAAACGTGCTTCCTCCATTTGCTGTTTTTTAATTTCCTTATTTGCTTCAAGCAACTGAATTTCATGTTGCGATCTCAATAAAGATATTTTCTCAGCATCTTTCTTTTCGAGTGTGGAAAGCAGGGAATTGCCCAAGGATTTTAATTCCTGGCAGAGGCCCTGCGCTTTTTGAATTAACACCCTGAACCTGTAATAAGGCATCGGTGCATACAGGTCATTGATTGCGCTACTGATATCTACGCCCGCCGCCACCGCTTTTACAAGCAAGGCCGGATCAATAGGTGGTTGAAATAATGGAACACTGCGGATCAGCCCTTCAATGTTCATACAATTCCTAAGCTTAAATAGCCTGTCGGCAACAGTATCCCAATACGACAATAACTTTTCATTCGGCGACATGCAGAAGTACAAAATGTCATCAAGAATGCTAATGGTAGCACCATTACCAACCGATTTTATTTTGCCAATTGATTTTATTTTCCCCCTGGATGGCTTTTTAACAACACTGTCCCTGTGAAGCATCTTCGTTTCCCTGGCGGAAGAATATCCCATACTGTAGTCAGCACTGTAAAATTCATAATCATTGGTCATTGCATTTTCCAGGTTAACCCAGGCATTACCCATTTCCGTTAGGTGGGCCGCGAGTTCATTAAATGATTTTGATTCGCGTGGTTTGGCCTCTGTTTCGACAGGGAGCTTGCCTAAAATTTGTCCCGCCAGTACATATAGTTGTGTAGCTTCATTCATAGATTCAATGCTATCCATCCTGAACAACTGGTCGCCCCAGGCTATCAAATTATCCAGGTATTTCATTACAACAGTTTTCATATAAGCCAACCTTCTGAAGCGAGCCAGCATATGAGGATTAAAAGGGTTGTCTTCCCATGCCTGTACCTGTTTTTTTATCTCTTCGCCTCCTTTCATTACGGCCTCCATATCCTTTTTCATTTCAGTTATAGTGTACGTATGAAAGGGTTTGATTTTCCAAAAACGATAGGGAATGTTTCCTTCCGTTTCTGTTGGATCAAAAATATAGTGGAACCAATTCTGTGCTTCATCAAAACGCTGATCCTGGGAAAGACGGGTTGCAACAAAAAGTGGAATATGGTAAAACAATTCCCAGTTATAAGTTGCATAAACACCCCCGTGTTTGAAGTCAATTTCTTCTTTTACATCAGACCAGTTTACTTCGGAAAGATTGGGCTTATATTTGTCTTTGAATTGTTGCACAGTCATATGCGAAGGTGTGGCCTGGTGCAGGAGTTCTTTGCCGTCTTTAGTGGAAGCATCCGGATTTAGCAATCCTTCTATACCATACCTGTTAAGTTGTTTTAGAAACAAACAGGTATATGGATGATAAAAAGGATAAAACCGGTAACCATTTATTTCAAAAGCCATTTTACTCACAGCCGAATTGAGTGCCGCTCCATTTTGAGCAGGTGCCTTTCCAAATGAAAAGGAGGAATTACTCATTACACCACGCTTACTTTTGTCCCTTACGATAATCTGGTTTGCATTGCCAGATTCAAAGAACGAAAAAGAGGCCGTATGACTGTTGGCAAATTGCACTGACGAGCGCGATTCAGCGGGATCTTTTTTGCCGGGAAGCAACCGGTAAGAAGATTCCTGAAGTATATTGGTACCGGATCGCAGCATAGAAGTTTTAGCAAAGGATGCAGACTTGAACTGAATTTGATTGATTGATGGCGGGCTGATAAAAAAGCAATGTGACGGATCTTCGTAAAAGAAAGGATGCTGTGTTTTGTACAAATCTGATTGATAAGTTTTGATCCGGTTGCTAAAGTTCAATGTTTTTTCGAGGAGCAAAATTTCATTCCCACCGCCTGGTACAATTTTAAGGGTGCTCTTACTTTCCATAAAACCCTTCATAAACAACATGGGTGTTTTGAGATCAAATTGTTGCTCATAGGCACCCCAATTTACAAGGTTGAGCGGCATGGTATCGACTTCAGATTTGCAATCATTAAACTGAAAGTATTTATTGAGTTTGTAAACTTTTTTTACCTTAGTGAACAGGATGTGAAGGTTCAGGCTTTCCTCCGGTGTTTTTTCGGGCAGTACCATATACTTTTCTATGGAGGCACCTTTCTTGAAATCATCAATAAAAACTTGTGTCCGGATTTCCTTTTGACTTATTTTTTTTGGTGTCCAGAATCCATTACGGTATTGGCTCCAGGCCATTGTAATTTTATACCGCATGTAACCTTCTTCCAGGTCGCGTATCTCTTCTTCCTTCGTTCTGATAGCTGTTTTCTTTTGAGTTATCACTGTTAATCTATCACCAATGGCATCTTCTAAGCTCACTATAAGGTCTTTCAGGTTGCTCACTAAACCTTCCAGATTTACGAAGTCAAAATTCTCGTCAATATTCTCTATCCTGGCAGCCCTGTCTTTAAGAATGTCGATCTCCCTGCTCATCTTATTGATCTCTCTATCTAACCCCCTGATCTCTGAATTCAGGGTATCAATATTTACTTTTATTGCTTCTATTGCAATTTCATCGAGTTCAGAAGGTGGCTCTTTTTTGAATTTGAAAATAGGCCAGAAAAGAAATAGCCTCCTGTTATGAACAACAGGCGTTATCAATATGCCTCGTGGGCCATCTTCGATCTGTTCTCCGTTGAAAATATCCAGCTCTATTTTTTCCCAGGCTGTCCATTGAGACCTGTTTTCCCACCTGCGGTAATAATACTTTTCAGGAGAGCCAGAAGTATGGGCTATTACATGTAATGCATCAGTATCCTGGTACATACCAACAACTTTCAGATGGGCTATTTCGTGCAATTTTTCGAGATAATTAACATAGGCTGTTTCTACGTTTTCTGAAGTCAGTTCGCCCTGCATAAGATCGTTCTCCAGTTCTTTAAATAAAGGCGTTTTATCATCCCTAAGCTCCGGTTCTATCCAGTTCTCCGGCCACATGAATACTTTTCGGTTCGCCTCCCATACCCTGTAATATTTCCGCCACTTCCACTCTTTGATAAATTCACGGTTGAGCGACATGGCCGGTTCAAGATTCATCATGATCCTTTGAACAAACAATTGAACGCTTGAACTTGCCAGTACAATACGCGACGTATCAGTGCATGCAGCCATCTGTGTATCTATCAAATAGTATCCATAGATGTCATCGATATCATCAAATTTGCTACCCGTATGTTTCTTCACATAATGAAGAACATATTGAACAAGAGCATCCCTTTGTGCTTCCCGGATATTGTGACGCAATGGAACCGTAATTTCCTGCCATTGCTTCTCGCCATATTTTGCCATGGCTGCATAGCGCACAGAATCCGCCTGCGTTTTTGTAATATTTGGTGTAGTCCAGCCAGACATCTGCCTGGCGGTAGCACCTACCCTGTCCACAAGCTTGAGTGTAATTCCAATTTTGATCAGCCATTCACCATTCGTATAGTCCTGGGGGAAAGTCAAATTTAATCCGCCAGCCCCTGTGAGGTAAAGCAGGTCTTCTGTCTTCCAACCGGTGATCTCCTTAATTTGTTGAAGGAGGGCTTCCCGGGTAAAACTATTATTTTGTATTAAATTCAGCACATCGAAGACAGAGATTTCTTCTGTAAAAAAATCCTTATTCAAAATAGCAAGATTCATAACAGCTATCCAATGGTCAGCGCCCTCAACAACAGCACTTTCCTGCACAGGCAACAAATTGAAGTCGGGGAATCCGGTAACCACAGATGCAGGTGCCATCAAAAACATAAGGTCTCGCAACTTCAGTTTTAGGCCATCTATCAATAACTTTATTTTATGCAGCCTGGTTACCAGGATAAATTGGTTATTAAATTCAAGCGCCGTCCATAACATTTTAGGATCAGCATTGATGAATATTTCTTCGAGGAAAACCTCGAAAGCGTTTGCTGTTGGTGAAGAAGGATGAAGCAGTAATTGTTGCAAAAGCGGCATCATGAAATGCGGTGCGATCGCTAATGAGGTTGAAAGGTCCTGGACAATACTATTTTCTAACAGGTAATCGTTCAAAGCATTCAACACGTATAAAAAGCGGGCCTCAGTATCGAGCGCGCCATTAATCAGTTGATCTTTCGCATCCTGCTTATTGGTGAAAAAAATCATCTGATCGTCAATGAGCGCTTCCTGTTCCGGCACTGAAAGGCTACTTGTTCCCGCAATTACATTTTCTATTGCCAGGACTTTCTCAACAGCTTCAGGTTCATTGGTGCCAATGATCATTTTTAGTTTGGTATTTACCTTTTCCCTGGTGGTAATACCGGCCGGGAAAACTTCTTTCAATTGAACCAGGATGGCAGCCTGCAGTTGCTTCAGTACTTTCCCGATCTCATCATGTGTAATTACAAAAGGCGCATTGGGCCTGAACTGATGCCTTAAAATATAATTTAGTTCCTCTGCGTCAAACCCGGCATTTTTAATGGTGTGGTACTTTTCTATAAAAGCAATTGTTTGCGCAGGGCTAACTATTACATTGATGCCCGATACGGGTTGAAACCCAAATATTTTTTTTAACGCCAGGTATTCTGCTATCTTCAGTTTCATGACCCTGCAGAAACTTGCCGTCCTGTATAAATAAGAAATTTGTGAAAGACCAAGAGTGATCACCTGGCCAGGGAATTCTTCGGCAACGAGCAACTCAAGATCCCGGGCTTTTAATTTGATTGCAGACAAAATGGGCGCAAGCAGGTCTGGATCTAGCGGTGCTTGCATCGGATCAAGAATAGTTCCCGGATTCAGCAATTCGTCTTTGCTGTCGTTTAGTTTGAATGCCTCTATTTTATTAGGAAGCATGAACAGCCTGGTGTATAAGGATGGATCTCCTTTATAATCGCTGGCATCCAGAGATACCCACCATGAAAGGATTTCTTTCCTGTCAATCTTTGTTTTTAATATTTCTTTGACCCTTAACAAGTCTGTATATTGTAAAAGAAATTCGCTATTGATCTCGCCACCAAAGGCCATAATGGTACGGTCAAGCGAATGCATGTCTTCGTTTGTTTTTAACAACAGCCTTCCGAATTTGTGCATCCTGCTCAACAGTTCATCCGTGAGGCCGGGTATGGTTGCGTCAGAAAGCAGGCAGGATGAAATGGGTTGAAAAACAATACTATTCGCGGGCTGTATATACCGCATACTTAAGAGCTCGGTTAATTTTTCATAACTATATCCTGTCTGTTGCAGGTAAATCGTAACTTTTTCCAACTGAGCGACGTTTGCTCCCCAAAAACGCAGCGTAGTGGCTGCGCTAAAAGTTGTGTCATTGAAGATGGCCATTTCTTCAGGAAGAATATTTACATACTCTGCAGCTATATTTTCTCCATTGATTGCACCACCTAAAATAGATGCCATGAGTTCTGCCCTTGGAACTCCCAGGTGATTGAGATAGGTGCGTACTTCAAGCATCCATAAATTAAACGGCAGGATCCATGGGAAGCCGATTGTTTGTTCATTTGTACCGGTATGCAACAGATCGTAAACTTCCTGCCTGACGTGCTGCGGATATGCTTTAAGGCTTGCCGAATCATTTTCAGTCTGAGGTACTTTGGCAACCGGAAGTGCAAACATCTTTCCGTAGATATTCACCTGGGTATTCTGAAACGAAATAGGTACAATCGCCATTTCCATCACTTCATTTACCAGGTCGATATAGGGAAGCGGCGTATGTGAATTTTCACAGTCCAATTGAATATTTCCCAGGTCAGGCCTGCGTTTGAATAATTTCTCCAATGCGGTATCCAGGTCCGGATTTGCACTCCTGGCATTTACCTTCACTTTTTTGAGATATAAAAAAAGATCCACGAGGTAGGCCGACGGGCTGAAAAAAGAATCACAATGTTTGCATTTGCAATAACCCTGGTCTCCAAACAATGCTTCCAGGTCGGCATCGCCGTCCAGGGACTGTATCAAGCCGCTGATACCCGGTGCAATGGCATATATGGGTGTATATAAGGAATGCATTTGCATTTTTACCATGCTGGCCTGGCTTTGCTTCATGCTGGCATTGCTGTATATTCTTTCAGCAAGTTCTTCGTTTCCTGCAAATAATTCCTGCAAAGAAGAAAGGCCCTCCATTTTAATTGCATAAGCGGAATGAAGCCCGTTCTGCCATAGGATTTTTGCTCCCCTGTGTTTCTCTTTTGTTGGAGTTAAATGGAAAACACGTTGCACGGCTTCCAGTTCTTTTTGGGCCAGGGCCTTATCGTCCACATCGCCCAATGCTTCCGGGTTCTCTTTTAAAAAAGCCTTGACCGTTTTGTTCCGAAATTCAAATTCCGGGTTGCGTTCCATAAACCGGTCCAGTGTATCGGAATTGATATCCTTATCATCTTTAAATGAACGGGCAAGTACGGCTGTAGGAACAATTTCCTCGGTGATGCTTCTTAATTGAGTTGCAAATTCCCGGCGTTTCGCCTGCAAGTCATCACCTGGTATATCAACAGGAACTTCAAGCTTATCTTCCTCCATAAGGCTCAGCCAGTCTTCTTCTTTTAGAATAGCGAGTTCCTGGATACGTGTGAGCCTTGATTTATTTTTTACAGATTGGATTAGTGGAAGATGATTCCGGGTAACTGCCCCTAACTGCAGGGTGAGTTCGAGGTCCTTATAATTTTCCTCCCCTACATTTTTTTTCTGACGCTCCCAATATTCATCTATGCCACCTTCAAAATTTTGCCAGTCGTCAAATAATTGCTTTCGCTGATCTACAGTTAACCTGGATGTACCCAAAAGCTCTCCCATACTTCCTCTTTCGATCCTTTCTCCTTTAGCTGTAACCAGGTTGTCGGTCCTCCATTGCGCGATAAGTTTTTCCAAACCTTCCCTGATCGTGCCTGTAGAAGCAGGAATGTAGTTTTTTTCTATAGCTTCGTCCAATGCAGCGGTCAATTGTTCTATAGGGATCTGCAGGAGTGCTGCCCAATCATTTGGCAAACCAGTTCGAAACCATCCAAAATAAACTTCCGGCGGTAAACCATCCCACCATTCTTTCCATTGGCGTGACTGAATATAATGTGATACCGCTTCAACATCGAGGTCATGTGTGTTCGCCAGGATGAAAACCTCTCTTTCCGAAAGATTTCTGAGATTGGATAAATTGATCGAATCTTCGAGGGTTTCATGAATGGAAGTATAGGAATCCAGTCCCTGATACTTTTCGTCGCCGACAGACAAATTGATAATCTCCCGGGGAAGTGCATTTATAATCAATGGTGAAGTGATCACAGGAACTTCTTCGGAAGGCTCCTTGAATGCTTTCACCAGCAAATCGATATGTGAAGCACTTCTTCTTATGGTATCAACCCCTGCAGGATAGTAGATAGCATACTCGCCTTTTTGGTTGGTGATGGCTTCGGAAAGAAACACCTCGGCCCGGCTGGATTTATTAAAAGCCCTGACGATGAGGTTTGGAATACCCCGGCCTGCCGGCGTTTGAATTGCACCCCTGACAGCGTTTGTTGGTCTTCTTACGTCCTGCCTTAGATTGATGATGACGTGGGGTATGGTGTTCCGGATTATTGGTACAGCTTGTTCTACAGTATTTTTTATGAGTTCCTCATCCTGGTAAATTTTGACATAGACCTGGGTTTCAACAGGACGAGGTGTTGGTACTGACGCTTGTTCTTCATATGTTATTGAAAAATTGCCTTCAGCATCCGTAAAGGCGGCTCCCAGAAGATGATCCCGGGACACATCTTTATCCCAAAGTTCTACATACAGATTTTTAGTGCTGAATCTTATCTCTCTGACAGGGATGATTTTAGATATGAGTATTGGCATTGCTTATGGTTGAATAATTTGTAGATGATACGATCCCATTTTCAAGAAGTTCAGACCTCCGGCAGAACCTAATATCCAGGGGCACCGCTTCCCCCACCAGTATAATCAGGAGGCTCTCTTTCAGGTACAGGATACTCAACAGGTTTTGTCTCAAAGATGAATTTTTTGGCTTCCTCATATAACTCCTCGTTCCCAGGTTTTAAACTATAACCCGCCTTCATTCCCCACACAGTTTCTTCTTTAACTGAATCAGGAAAGTTCTGTTGCAGGAAATCAATAACAATGTCACGTTTCGCCATCTCCTCATTCATAGCTGCGTTGTCACTACGAAGGTTTAACGCCATATCAAGTAAGAAGGCCCCTTTCCCAAGTACCCTGACAGTAATGCCTCCTATAATTATGTCTTTTCCTGCATTCTTTAAAGCTTCCTGAACATCTTCACCTTGTTTGATGGCATACAAAACGCCCCCAGCCACAACAGCAATGAAAAACAAATTTCCAACTCTTGTATATCCTCTTTGTCCTCTAACGCGAGGGGGTTTTCGCGGGGCCACTCGATTGGCGTTCATTTCCCTGGTTGCCTGCAACCCAGGATTTTTTACACCTTGTTCCAGGAGTTCTGTTGCCCGGGCTGCCCTGCTATGGGTAGTTGTCTTAACAGCAGTTTGGCCATGCGCAATTTCTAAGTGAGAAGCGTCGAGGGCTTTAATTGGGTTTTTAGACAGTTCCCCATCCGTCAATGCATGATGAATTTGGGTACCTTTAGGCAATTTGACAAGCTCATCGAAATGTGCACGGGCACTTTTAAATACAGTTCGTGCAAAGTTTTGAGCTGAACCCTGTTGTGTATTTGAACCTGATGGCATTGCTGCAACTTCTTTTTCGAAGCGCTTGATATTTTCTTCGTAGGTTCCCCCTCCGTAAATTCTCTTTAATGTTTTATCTACTGCACTTTTCCATCGACTGCTTAACCCAGGGTAATCACCTATCAGCATTCCCTCACGAAAAGGTTCTACTTTTGGAAGTTTTACCTGCGTGCCTTCCTTATCCACAAACCTTACAGGATTACAGGCCGCAAATTGGAACACATTCATCCCATCCTCTATTCCAATCGGGTCACTGTTTAACCATCGCCCTAACCAGGATATGTAATATCTTGCTGAGTGGTAACTCAATCCTGTTTCATCGTCTCTTTCCAATCCTGCATTCCGATAGCGTTTAGCAGTCGCTTTTATCGTCGCACTTTTAGCCTGGTATGCCGTGGTGCCATAAGGATGATATTCTTCGTAAGAAATGACTTCAGCATCCTCGTTCAATTCTAAAGATGCTGAGCCAAGATGGTTGTGTAATTGATACCGCACCAGGTGTTTTTCTGTGCCGTCATCAACATCATTCCGGGTTTCAACCATTACAAATCGCTCTCCGCCATCCATTAAACTGAGACTTATTCGCTCCAAGCCTGCATCTGTACCACTGTGCTTTTTGTACAGTTCATATCCCGAGATATATATCCTTTCTTCCTTTTTTGAAGGCGCCTCCCCTGGCGCTGCCTGGTTTTCAGTGATCTTTCGTATGCGTTGGCCGCCGCCATCGTACTGGTAAAAAGTTGTCTCTGCACTGCCACCATCTGTACGGGCCTGCCGAATGGCTTTTACAAGTTCTTCTTTGAAATTCCAACCCATCTGATCCAGGTGCGGCATTGCCGTTATAAAACCATGCTGTGTATGATGTGGGTATAGATAAGTGTTAGACCCAACCCGGGTACTGATCAACCGGTTGGAACTATCTTCATACAAATAATCTCTCGTCCAGCTATTGCCCGCTGCGATATGTTGCATCTGTTTGATGTTGCCTGCTTCATCATACACGTATTGCTGGGTGTAATTGCGCACAGCCATAGGATCACCAGGATTAAGCTGGTGCATAAATGATGCATCATTCCAATTATCATTATTGTTAAAGTTCAGTGCAGCTTCGTTTTCCCTGCCTGTAGCTTTTACCAACCGGTAAAGTGCATCGTAGGTGTATTCAGAAACTCCGGATATTTTCTGATTGTTGAAAAATAAAACTGGAATACTTTTGTCTTCAATATGTGATATGTTTCCAACAGGATCAAACGTATAATGCCAATCCTGTAGCGCATTATTATTTTGATGCTTGCTTTCAAGACGCCTGATCTTGAAAGTTTCTTTGTCATAATAGAATTTGGTGATGACATCGTTACCATAAACGATTTTTTCACGCTGACCTTTTTCATTGTAACCAATGTCCTTGATATACGTTGAAGTAATTGCCGGGTTAAGGTGGGTAACCGTTTCTCCATTGAGCAGGCCAGCTTCGTTATAAAATGGCGTGATGATGCTGCCGTCAGGAGCAGTTTGTCTGGTGATCCTTCCGAGTGCATCCGTTTCGGTCAGGAATGTGAAAGAATCATCTTCCAGGTCATTCACTAAATTGTCATCCAACCAATTAGCCACTCCTTTATAATCTTTCAAAAACTTTCTTGTTGTAAAAAGCGGGTTTCCTTTAAAATCGAATTCCGGGGTAGCGACTGACCCGCCGGTATCAAAATATTGAACAGGCTTGCCAAGTATGTTCTTAGCCTGCAATTCCTGCTCATTACTCCGGGATGGAAAGAGCAGGCTTTCCCCATAAACAATTTTATCGAACACATGATCCAATGCCAGGTTTCCATCTCCACCCAGTACCTTAGTATGCGTAGGCCGCTGCAGGATATCAATAAAGTATTGGAATTCGTGGTTGCGTTCATCCCAGGTGCGTAGCGGATTGCCCATGATATTGGTGAGCAACCAACGCTGACCTGTGTCCATACTGTTTTGGTACACCTGGTTGCCCAGCATGTCATATTTGTATTGCATGACCATATTACCACGGGCATCAGTTATGCTGCGCAGATTTCCCTCTGCATCGAGTTTCATTGTTGTATGATAGAATTCGTCAGCTTGATTGAGCATGTTTTTATTATGCGCAACATTTAACACTGCCCTTCCTAAAGTATCGAGGTGAAAGATGCCTGGGGTATTGGCATGCAAGGCGGCACTGTCAGCTGCTGCTTTTTCTTTTACCGGATCTTTACCTTCGGCAAGAAGTTTGGCATCTATCAAGTGGTTAGTACGATTTGTAAACCATGATGATTCCAAAATAGTATCGTTGGCATCGTACACCTGCTGCTTCCAGGCATCAAACACAATTTTCGAAACGGTACCATCTGGCATTTCTGTTTTAATTGCCCGGCCTAACGCATCATAGTAGATAACAGATGTTACACCGGTTTCTACCAATTCTTTAAGATCCTCATACTGAGGCGTTACTGAAAAATAGGGTTCGTACTGTTTTATAGGGTTCCCTTTATTATTGAGTATGGTCCTGCCACTACCAATCCAGCGGAGTTGTTTTGGTTCGCTTTCAGACGTGTCTACCTCCGACACAGTTATTGTATCATCCACATGTATTGTAACCATTTTCGCCTGACCTGGTTCCGCCTGCACTTTTTTCATGACTACCTGTCCAAGGCCATTGGAATATTCAAAGCTGAATTGTAGCGGTGAATTGTTATTTTTTTGAAAATGCTCTTCCCTGCCGATGGCTGCAGTCATTGCGGGTTTACCGGTATCCCTGAATGCATCAAAATCGTAAACAAACCGTGCCGTAGCATGCTGCAATAGTCCCTTACCAATATCGGTCAGTAGCACAGAATCTGGAGCGCTGAAGAAATTATTTACCAGGTTTTTTTCATTCTCTTCCGTAACCTCAGAAATTCCGGAGAGATCGTCGGCTTCATTGCCTTTACCAAAGACAGCCATAGCTTTTACGAGGCCCAGTTCGTCTGTTAAAGATTCAGAGAGGTTGTTATTGATATCTCTCATCCTTTGCGGCGAAAGTGTACGGAAGTTAAACAGGTCTACCTTTGACTTATTGCCTAAGGCATCTTCAATTTCTTCAACCAACAGAAAATAATTCCCATAATACCTAACCTTTGATTTAGCACCGTATGGATCAGTATAGGATACAGGAACATAGAACCTGTTTTGTGCATTGAAGGCAGTTTCGGATCCTTCTATGAATTCCATGGTACCTGAACGGATCCACCAGTTTCCGTCTTCTTCGCTATGTGTAAACTTGCCTTCATTTAAAAGCGCGGCATTTACTTTCGTTCCGAAAATATCGCCAATTAATTCCGGCGTATAGGCCAACTGGTAGCTTTCATAGGGAATAGCCAGGAACTCCATTTGATACAATGGCAACATGCCACCAAGGTCATTCCGGTAATAATTGAAACGTACATGTTCAATCAGTCTTTGTTGTGAGTTACCGGGCGCAGGCGCAACATCACCCTGGTGATAGCCCACTTCATTAGCAATGGTTAAGATATTCGCAAAGTCATTAGCCGAATAAATGGCACCAGCCCTTGTAACTCCTTTTAGTTCGAACGTTTTTACTTCAGCGGGCAACCGCAGCCGGTAGGCACTGTCTTCAATCACATCATTGGTGTAATGGTTTTTAGAGTAAATAATGGCGGTTTTGTTTTGTTCAAGTTGAGTATCGATAGGTATTGAAGCATCTTCCAAAACACGTGGGTAAACAACCGCTACTGATTCCAAAACATTTCCGTACTCGTCGTATTTGATATTGAGTGAATGTGCAATACGGGGATCTTCTGTATTTCGCTCGTAACTATAAGTGATCGCTTCGCTTTCATTTACCCCAAATACAGCAAATTTGTTTTTGCCTTTTGGCTGAATTAATTCAATTACACCATTATGGGTGGCAACAGAATAGGGAGTAAGTTGTTTCTTTATTTCCTCAGGAGTGGCCCCTGAAGATGGCGCATCATGTGCAAAGACTTCCGAACGCAATACCATGCCCTTACAGGAGCGAATTGCCTGTTGCCATTCTGTTGCACTTAAATGTTCAATGACGGCCTGGGGAATTCCTGCAGCAGGAATGATCCGGGCATCAGGCAATGGAACTTCGTTATGCACAACAAGGAATCCTTTGTTTTTCATTTCTTCAAACCAATATTCATGAGCAAATTGGTTAAGGATTTTATCATGGTTAACAAAAGCACCGGTGTGTACCCATGTTTTCGACACTACCGGATCCTGGTGCAACTCCGCGTCAACAATATTAGAAGCATTGCCTTTTAGCCAATGCCCGGAATGTTCCGTATCGGTTTTTTTCACCATCCCAAAACCCCTGAATTCGCCTTCGGCATGATCAAAATAGCCGTGGTGATATGTATACGAAGTAATAAAGCGATGCCCTGTTATAGCATCCCGCGTTTCTGTTTTTGAAATACAATGAACCGGGAAATGAAGTTTTGTAATCCAGGGATTTCCGGCAAGTTTGTCTTCAATATAAAATTTAGTAGAAGGGGTATACTCCAGGGATACTTTCTTTCCCAGGTTATTTTGATAAGAAACCATGATGTGCGGTTTCTTGCTGTTCATCAGATCAATATACTTAAGGGGAGCATTCTTATTTTTAGGCAGGCTGCCAGACCAAACGATACATGCGACACCGTTGCCCAACAAATCAATAATTGATATGTTGGTTTCGTAATGCATCTCAGGGAATGCTTCAATTTCAAATGGTGTTTCAGAAAAACGATTTCCGCTTAAATTTTTCCAGCAGGTAAATTTGTTCTTACCCAAATAAATAATATCGGTAACACCTGAACCATCGATATCTGCCAAGTGAATATAGGAGGTATTAAAAGCATCCTGAAGGTCAAAGAAAGGAGAATTATCCAAAGTAATCTTTGCGCCAAATCTTCCGTAACCAATATTTGGCCAATAACATACTTCACCATTTCGTATACGTACAATATCGGTCAGGCCGTCGCCTGACATGTCAGCGAGGAAAATACTTTGTTGCGAATCTGCGAACACAACGTGCGGACCTTCTTCTTCATTAAATGATTTGAGGGTTTTCCTGGCTTGTGAGAATCCCTTCCTGCCCTCAGATGCATACCAGGTAAATACATTGTCTTCGGTAATAACAATATCCAGCTTGCCGTCTCCGTTCAGGTCAAGCATGCGGGTATTCGGATCGGTAAAGTCTACCTGGGGAATTGAAGTGAAAGAACGGAATGCCTGCCATTCATTTTCATCGTCCAATTCAAAAAAGCCAGGAGGTTCTTTGCCGATACTAACCAGTTGTTTACCACCATCGGCATCCAGGTCCACCAGTTGCATTGTTGAACCCAACCCAATAAAAGAAGGTTTAGGGTTAACCAACCTGGCCTGGGTAAATTTTCCCTTACCGAGATTATGCTTGTAGTACCACCCATCGGTTTGTTCGGTGAGTATCCCTGCTAACCCTTCATTGTATAAATCAGTAAATTGGTATAGCTGGTCGTCTAGTCCGGATGGAGCATGAACAAGGGCATCCGGGGAAATAGATTTTACTTCTTTATTCCATTCATGAGCCTGGTATTCAAATTCCATTGGTGGAAGTTGCTTTTTCGAATAACTCCCATCGGCTTTTTTTACATATCCAACAGAACGAACCGCTTTGAGAAAGGTAAAGTCATCGACTGAATTGTTATTGTACTCAAAATTGACAGAACGGGTCAATCCATTATATTCATTTGGCCCTGTAAAATGATGAAACAGCAGTACTCTTTTACAGAGTCTTGTAGTCCTTACTTCAAAGCCTGCTTTATAATTCGAGAAGGCATCCGTTCTCAAATCCCAATCAGTGATCTTTTCAAAAGGACTATCAGTGTTGTATTCGCCATAGTCAAAAACAGTTGAAAACAGGTAATCTCCCGCAGTGAGGAAATCATCTCCAAATTTGAGATAAGGTGTCTTATTGCCGTATAGGACTTTTTCTAAATAAGAATTGGTATAAGTAATTTTTCCATCTTTTACCCGGTTACGGTTATGCAACAGTGAAACATCAACACCAATGCTATTTTCCTTTTGATAAATGTAGTGCGCGCAATTTCCTTTATCGTCAAAGACAAATTCAGGCAGCCATTGGAAGATCTTCGTGTTATCTTCGGGGTTAGTTATCCTGGAATTTGACGTCCACCCGAATAAGGTCGTAGTATTTTCTTTTGTGGTGATTCTCCATTTTGTTTCACTGCCGTTTTTGCCTGTCCATCTTTCTATTCGTGCAAACAGGCCTTCAGTTCGGGGCTTGTAATATCGAACAGTAAATAATCCGTCCGGGGAATCTTTCTCATCTATGATATAGTTATCATCCCCATCCATCAAAAAACTCCCATCAGGCTGCTTTTGAAATGCCGGAACTAAATCCTCCGCTCCTGAAAACAAAAACGTATCGGAGTCATTTGCATCCAGGTATTGAGGAAGTTCCTTTTCTGTCTTTCTTTTGATGGATGGCAGATCAATGTCCCATCCCAGTCCAAAAATACCATTCCCTGCTCCGGAATTGTAGGATAAGGATAATGAAGGAGTAATGCCACGTGCCGGAGAAAAAGGCAGCGGAAAGGAGAATGAAGCGCTACCATTTACCGGGTTAACTGAAAATTTCTCATCAATCCCCTTGATGGCGCCACCGCCTTTAGGCAAATTAATAGAAGGTATGTCTATGGTGGCAGATTTTGTTTTGCCTCCACCGACCTCCGTAAAATCGGAAAACACATCATTGTTCAATGACTCCTTTTTCATGTCATCGTCCCAATTTTGTTTTAACGTGTATGGATCAAATATAATGTGAATGTCAGGATGCTCGCATATCATTAGAACTGCCCGAAATCAATATGCATTTGTATAGCTTTGCAAGAGTAAAATAGTAAAATTTTTTGAAGATACAGATTTTCAGTTTGGAGAGTGCGGATGAGCCCGGTATCATATGAAATTAGGCTTCCTACTACAGCATTATTTAAGTTAATTTCTCATTATCGTAATGAAGGAGTTTCATTCGACACGAACATTCGTAAATCCAGACATGATAGAAAGACTGACGATCGATTATTGGAGGTAGTGTGTCAATAAGTTATTCCGAAATTATAGGTATTACAGAAAAAGCGTTACTATTTAATACCAAAAATCATTATTGCCATAGCGTCTATAAAAGAAATTAAGAAACCTCCGGGAGTAGCACTTTTTCTTGTGCATGTTTAATTGTTGATGTACGTCTTCAGTACCGCGTATATAGGCATTAAGGATGAAGTGTGAGAAGCTGTTGTTATGCGGCCAGCCGAAACTAAAGATTGTTTCGTCACGATACAATTTGCTCAAGATTAAACCTACATCCGGGGTTGAAACTGGATGAATTTTAGATGCTGCATGAAAAATGCGGGTACTTCATCTGCATTTTCAAATTAGAAATTTTCCTGATTGCTTTCAGTCAGGTTCATCTTCATGCATTTGTAGATCTTTTTTGTAAAATGGATATTTTTTTTCAAGTTAAAATACCTATGCCAACTGAGATTTAGCTGTCAGGGCAAAGTGATATTTCAAACGCTCCTGAGTTATCAATAGTCTCAGCTTATGGGTTCAAGGAAGTTTTATGAGCTATATCATTACCTTTTTTAGAGCAGGCAACAACGCATATTAACTCTCTTCAAATTACTCCATAATACTACAAATTCTGCATTACACCGAAAGTTGCAAGATATACCACAGATATTTGTTATCATGCTTTTCTTTTACTATTGATATTGTATTAAATGTGTTATAACTTTGGTTTGATGCCGACTTTCCAGCACAGTGGGATCCGAAGCTTGGAATTCACGTGACTTGAAGTCGCG
>JADMIO010607060.1_pt1 | contig 41389 bp, 25 predicted proteins | sample 8958161 | NCBI WGS metagenome assembly JADMIO01 (sample SAMN16585339, study PRJNA669376) | soil metagenome | isolation source: Crop rotation soil | place: USA: Cullars Rotation, Alabama | collected 2011 | reverse complement strand
CGCGACAACTTGTCCACGTGGAATTCTAAGCTTAGGATCCCAATGTGCTGGAAAGGGAGCCAATACCTTGACGATCAACGGCGCAATTTCGACGACCTCGGGAACCTTAACCGGTGGCGCATCGTCGGACATTGTAGTCGGCGGGGCGGGGGCGAGTACAACTTTGCCGGCAGTGGCGTCCGGGTTGCGTAACCTGACCCTCAATCGCGCCAATGGTCTGACCCTCGGGGGTGCCGTTTCCGTGAGCACAACCCTGACACTCTCCGATGGACCGTTGACCAACGGTGCAAATCTAACCCTCTCCAGCGGCGCAACGATCTCCCGCGCCATCGGCAGCCTGGCTGCCGCTCCGACGTTTACCACCACTCTCAACCTCGCTTATACCGGGTCGACTGGTGTTACGACCGGACTTGAAGTGCCGGCGAGCGCGACGATCCTGAACAATTTGACCAATAGCAACACGGGCGGTGTCACGCTGGGTTCAGACATCACGTCAAAGGGTATTGTCGGAATCGGTTCGGGCGCCAGTTTGGATGCTGCCAACCGAACTATCACGTTGACCGGGGCCGGCACGCCTTTGGTCGTCAACGGGACGTTCACCGCCTCCACCTCTACCGTGAGCTATACCCACGTCGGCGGGGCAACTGTAACTGGGGGAATTACTTATAATCATCTTACGGTCAACGAGAACGGCAGCACCTTCACTCTAGGCGGCCCAATCACAGTCAACGGAGATCTGACGATTGCCGCTGGTACGACTCTTGATGCCACGACCAGCAATTACGCAATCTCCCTGGGAGGAAACTGGATTAACAACGGTGCGGCTTTCGCGCCGCGCGCGAGCATTGTTTCCTTCAATGGCGGCAGCGCTCAAAGCCTGGGAGGCTCGACCAGCACCACCTTCAGCGGCCTGGCGGTGAATAACAGTGCAGGCGTCAATCTGACAACCAGTCCGACGGTTACCAACCTGACCCTGACGAGTGGAACTCTTTCGATCGGGGCCACGACTCTCACTATCAACGGTGCCGTTTCAGTTGGAAGCGGCACTCTGACGGGTGGCGCATCCGCGAATATCACCATAAGCGGCGCGGCGGCCAGCACCACACTGCCCGCCGTGGTTTTGAACAATCTGACTGTGAATCGCGCCAATGGCGTCGCGATCGGTGGCGCAGTTTCGGTTGGCAGTACGTTAACCCTGACCCTCGGGGCGGTCACCAGCGCGGGCAATTTGACGATTGGCAATGCGGCGGCAATTACCCGTGCAACCGGGAGCCTGGACGCCGGCGTTCCAACCTTCAGCGGAACTGTCAATGTGACTTATACCACCGGGGGGGTGACGACCGGCACCGAACTGCCCTCCTCGACGAGCGCATTGCAGACGCTCAGCCTCAATAATTCATCCGGAACTGTCACCCTGGGAGCCAATGCGACCGTCAATGCGACGTTCACGATTACTTCGGGAGGCACCTTCGCCGATGGCGGGTTTACGCTGACTGCCAAATCATCTGTCGTCAATGGTGGCACACATAGCAGCAGCGGCAGTGGCAGGATTCTTTTCAATGGGAGCGCCGCCCAAAGTTTCGCTGGGGTTTTTGGAAATCTCGAGCTGAATAACGCGGCTGGCACAAGCATCAGTGGCACCACCACCATCAATGGAAGTCTTACGGTGACGGCGGGAACGTTCACCATCGGCGGTCTGACATTGACTGTGAACGGCGGGACTACAATTGCATCCAACCTCGCGATCACAGGCACCGCTGGAGCAAAAACTTTCGGGGATATCACTATTAATAGCGGGGGCACCTGGACCAACAACGTAAATGAGGCGATTTCGATTAAGGGCAGCTTTCTGAATGATGGAACTTTTATTTCCGGTACCGCGGCGTACACGTTCGATGGCACCGGCAGCCAGAATATCGGTGGTTCGGGAACTCCGGCGTTCACCCTGCTGACCCTTGCCAATACCACGTTGCCCATCACGGCGACGGGGAATTTTAATGTCTCCGGAACCTTGAGTGTCAGCGCGAGCGTTGTTTTCAATCCGGGAGCGAGTGTCGTGATCAACAGTGCCGCCGCGCAAGGCACCCTCTCGGGCTCCGGAACCATTCAGGCGACCCGCACTACGGCTACGGCGGATCTGGCAAGCCAATACCGGTTTTCAACTTATACCCTAAGCGGTCTGACGGTGGATTATTCTGGCGCGGGAAGCCAGACGATCAGCAGCACGGCCACTTTGGTCAACAGCTATAGCACCCTGAAAACGAGCGGCAGCGGGACAAAAACTCTCGCTGGCGATGCGACGGTAACGGGCGTTTTGACCATAAGCTCGGGCACCACTCTCGATGGCTCGAGCGCGACGCTCACTTTGTCAGGCGGTGGAACTCCACTGGTGGTAAACGGCACTTTCGCTCCCTCGAGTTCGACGGTTAAATACTCTAGTGGGGCGGGTGCCAGTGTCACGGGCGGAATCAGTTATAACGATCTCTTGATTTCCGCCGCCAGCGGCAACGACATCTTCACTCTCACTGCCAACATCAGCGTGGCGGGGGATTTGACGATTTCAGTCGGCACCTTCGATTTAGGTGCGTTCACCGCGGGCCGCGCGACGGCGGGCGGCACTTTGACCGTCGCTAACTCATCGAGCGCGAAGTTGAAAATCGGGGGCACCGGCACGCTGCCGGCAAATTACACGACTCACTCGATTGGCGCTGCCGGGTTCATCGAATATTCCGGGACGGCCCAAACTATTGCGCCGCTAAACAGTGGACAGACTTTCGGCAATTTGACCACCTCCGGCACCGGCACGAAAACTCTGAACAGTTCGATTGAGGTTGTGACGGCGGTTGTCATCGGAAGCACCGCCCCCGTTGTCGTTTCCTCCGGCGGCGTTTTGAGAAACTCAGCCGCCACCTTTACTACGACCGGCACGCTCACTTTTAACTCCGGCGCAACATATCAGCACAACCGTAACGGTGGCACAATTCCCACCGCGTCCTGGAATGCCAATTCAACGTGCGAAATCGTCGGTATGGGCAACGCGACTACGCTGGCAGCCGGCAGCCAGTCATTCGGCCATTTTATCTGGAACAGCCCGGGACAAAGCGTCGCCTGCAATTTGTCTGGCAGTCTCACGACCGTAAACGGCAGCCTTACCCTCACCAGTTGCGGCTCTGGTTCCGTGCGCCTTACTACCACCACGAGTCCCATCTTGAGCATTGCTGGCAATTTAGATCTGAGCGGGGGAATTTTGGATATGGCCAGTGGCTCCGGGAGCACTACGATTAACCTCGGCGGCAATTTGTCTCTCAGCGGGGCAGGGGCCCTGACCGAGACTGGCACGGGCACGGCGAATCAGGTTGCCCTCACCAGCGGCACCCACACCTTTTCCAATAGCGGCGCGATTTCGAACACCGTCCACTTTACCGTAAACAATGGCGCAACGTTCCTTATGGGAACCAATCTGGTCACTGGCAGTGGCAATTTTACCAATAGCGCCGGCTCAGCTCTTGGAATCGGCCACGCTTCGGGCATCACTGCTTCGGGTGCAACCGGAAATATTCAAAGCACCGGCACCCGCAGCTTCAGCACAAATGCGAGCTATACCTACAACGGGTCGATTGCCCAGGTCACCGGGTCAGGCCTGCCGGTCACCGTCACCAATCTGAACATTGGCAATGCCTCGGGCGTTGCGTTGAGCGCCTCCACTACGGTCAACGGAACCTTGACCTTTACCAGCGGCGTGCTCGCCACTGGCGGAAATCAAATCGGCATCGCATCGGGCGGCGCAGTTTCCGGGGCTGGCAGCAGCCGGTATGTCAACGGCAACTTGAAGAAGACGTTTCCGACAGGTACTCAGGCATTCACATTCCACATTGGCGATGCGTCAGCTTACGCTCCCCTGGCAGTTTCGAGTCTGGCAGTCACCGTTTCTGGCGATCTTACGGCGACAACGACTGCCGGGAACCATTCTCAGCTCGCCGCTTCGGGCATTGATGCGAGCAAGCACGTCAACCGGTTCTGGACCCTGGGCCAGTCCGGCGGCACGTTCGGTTCATACGGTGCGACGTTCAACTACCTCGCGGGCGAGGTGGACGGCGGGGCCACGGCTTCGCAATTTATCGTGCGCCGGTTTAACTCGGGTTGGTCCGCTACCACGATCAGCGGAACTCCAACGACGACCGCTGCCAGCGTCAGCGGACAAACCGGCTTTGGGGATTTTGCTGTCGGAGAGCAGGCGCTCAACTCCCTGGCTTTCACGGTGCAGCCTTCCTCCACGAATGCCGGTCAAATTCTCGCGCCACCAGTCAAGGTCACCGCTACCGATGTTCTTAACGTGGCGGTGCCCGGCGTCTCGGTATCTCTCTCGCTTAACTCCGGAACGCTAAGCGGTACCACTTCGCAAACTGCGGATTCATTAGGCGTGGCAACGTTTGGTAACTTAAGCATCAACCAGGCTGGTTCCGGCAAGCAGCTCACCGCGTCAGGCGGTGGCAAAACCACCAACAGCGTTTCCTTCACCATCAGCCCGTCGTCGGCTAATAAGCTGGCCTTCACCACCCAGCCGGCAAACGCGGCGGTTGGTGCCACCATGTCCAGCATCGTCGTGCAGGTCCACGATCAATTCGACAACGCGGTCGCGGGGAGCGGCACAAATATTTCCATCGCGCTGGACACTGGCGAAACTCTGTATGGCACTACCAACCTCGCGACAATTGGCAATGGTTCAGCGACTTTCAACACGCTTTTCATTACGAACTCCGGCGTTGGCAAGACGTTGACGGCTTCCTCCGCATCGTTGAGTCCGGCGACTAGCGCGGCCTTCAACGTGGCGGCGGCCGGCACCACCAACGTGATTACGTCGTCATTGAATCCGTCACTGCCGGGTTCGAACGTAACCTTTACGGCGACGGTTGCCGTCGTCGCTCCCGCAGCTGGCCCGGTTCCCGGCGCCGTCCAATTCTATACCAACGGAGTTGCTTTCGGCTCGCCGGTTAGCCTGGTGAGTGGTGTCGCGACAAGTTCGGCCACTGACATTTTGCCGCACGCCGCGAATAATGTGACGGCGGAGTATTCCGGGGACATCAACTATACGGGCTCAACCAACTCGCTAAGCCAGGTCGTGAATACTCCCTCGACAACCGGCAACTTTGCGCTGGGGACCGTGATCAATACGGCCGGCAGCTTCGCGAGCAACAAGTTATCGAAAGTGATAACTGATGCCGATCTTGACACGTATGCGCTGAGCATCACCCCCAACACGTTACATGGCGGTTTGGCTTCATTGACCGGATCTACTATAAGCTATACGCCCCCGAGCAATTACAGCGGCCCGGATACTCTCGCCTATATCGTGAACGATGGCTTCTGCACTGTGACAGGTGCCGTCAGTGTCACCGTCCGTTTGGGAAATTATTCGAGCGTCATTGGCAACGTTCAATCGCAGCCCGATGGCAACATCCAGATTTCGGCGTCGGGTATTCCGGGCCGAACCTACCATATACAGGCGACCACAAACTTCCTTAATCCCGCATCCTGGGTTGTTATTGGCACAAATGTAGCTCTCACAAACGGGCTAATTTTGCACCTGGACCAGGACGCCACTAACTATCCGAGCCGGTTTTATCGGCTGGCGGCGCCGTGATTCGGGAATCGTGTCCCCTCGTCCCGTCTGCTGAAATAATTGATGAAAAAGCTGTTTTCATTGGGTTTGATGGTTGTGGCGCTCTGCGGCCCGGCCCGCGGAGCCCTGTACACTTTTAGCGGACCATTCGCCAATAATGGCTCCGGCGCGGGGGTTATTCCGGATAACAGCATTATCGGGCTTGCCGATGCTCATACCCTCAGTGGCCTGGGAGCTTCTATCTCGGATGTGATCCTCACAGTCCATCTTTCAGGCACTTCCATTGAAGACCTGACAGGTTATATCCGCCTGGGCAATACACTCGCCTCTCCGTCAGTGGACATCTCTTCTTATCTCACCCCGGGGAACAACAACTTTTCCGTGGACCTCAACGCCTTTGATTCGTTGAATCCGAACAATACCTGGACGCTGTTCTTCGCGGACACGAGTGCGGGTGATGAAGCAACGATCGTGAGTTGGAGCCTGGACATTACCGCCGTTCCGGAACCCACGAATGTCGCGCTCGGAATTTTCGCGGGACTATCTCTGGCAGGCGGCGTCTGGCGGAAGTACAAGAAGCAATCGCGCACCGGCGCTGCTTAACCGGTAAAGCCGGCCGCGAATTTTCCTCCTCGCCCGCCCGCCATAGCGGCCTCGCGGAGGCGGGTCATCGCCTGCTCGCGATGGTGTCCTCGCGAAGGCGGATCAAGTTGGCGCTTGACAATACCCGGCTTTTTCCAGTTTAGTGGCGCCCAAACTCTCCTGGTAAAAAAAAGGGTTCAACTATGGCATACTTCACGATTCGTCACTTCATCAAACTCCTCGTCCCTGCATTGCTTTGTGCCGCTTCGGCGCGGGCGCAAATCTTTGCAAATGATGAAGCAGCCGCCTACACGCTTGCCAATTGGACAAATGGCGTAAACCTCGGCTTCGGTTTCGGTCCTTGGACTCTGCGCCAGACCGGTACCGGCGGCGACAATTATACCGGGTTCTTCCTCGCAAATAACAACGATCCCATTTCTTCTACCAACGGCAATGCCTGGGGCATGTATGCCAATGGCAGCAGCGGCACAAACGCGGCCGTGGCGTTCCGAGCATTGGCCGCCCCGATGGCTGCCAACACGGTCTTCAAACTTAAATGGCATTCAAAAGGAATTGGCTTTTCGGGCAATAACGATGGTGGCTTCTGCCTCCGTCACGGTAACACTAACGCTTCCACTGCCGACTTCAACGCTGGCTCGCGTTTCATGTTCCATTACCTGGGCGGCGGATACGACTCCTTCCTGATCGAGGACAATAGTGGCACTCAATACGCGTATCTGCCATTTGGCAGCAATCCTTTCCAGGTCGAATTCACCTTGCTCGTCTCTAACCGGTACCGCCTCGAAATCAAGGACGCCTCTGGCAGCAACATTTTGACCTCGCTCAGCGACATGGTCCTCATCGGCACCAATTCCATTGATAGCATCGCGATGTTCGCGCGCCAGACGGACGGAGACCAGCTCTTCAACAATATGCAATTGGCGTCCACTTCGCTCACCCCGCCTCAAATCACCTCTATCTTTCCTATGTCTGGCTCAATCTATGTTCCGGTTACCGACCAGATTGGCTTCAACGCTATTTCCGCGTTCTCGACGTTGCCGACTAACGGATTTATTGTGCTTCTCAACGGCGTTACCCAATCCAACCTCACTGTCTCCGGTTTCCCCAGTAACCGCTTTGTCGTAGTAAACGACCCGCTGCCCAATAACCGGGTGCTCACGGCGACAATCATTGTGACGGATGCTAACGGCAACCGCGCCACCAATAGCTCCACCTTCAATACCTGGGGATCGAATAATCCGTTTATCGAAGCGGAGGATTACAATTTTAGCGCGGGCGGATGGATCAATAATCTCACCAATCAACCCAATCAGAATTATCGCGGCCTCGACACCAACTTTAACTTCTACGGCCTATTCGGCACGAACGGAATTGATTACCTCGAATTCGATCTTTCCGGGTCCAGTAATTCTTTCAACAACTATTATCGGGCCTATGACCTCCCACAGGTGCAATACTGCTTTGACCTGGATCACCATCACTTCTCCGATTTCTTTTTCTCCGACTTCAACCTGGCCTATAACCAAACTGGCGAATGGCAAAACTACACGCGTCAGTTGAGCAATACGACCTACGAGGTCTATGCGCGGATGGCTGGTTTCGGAACTCGCCCGGCCATGCTGCTTGAGCGCCTGGCTTCCCCCCTTGCGACTTCTGCCAGCCAGGGCCGTGCCGCTCTGGGAAGTTTCCTCTGCCCGCCGGACACGGGCGGTGTGCAAAACTATACGTTCGTGCCGCTCACTGATCTTTTTGGAAATCCCGCCCGTCAACGCTTGCCTGGCACAAATACATTCCGCTGTACGAGTGTCGGTACCAGCGGCACCTATAACTTCACCTATCTCGTTCTCATTCCCGCCGCCAATACCAACACCATTCTGCCTTATATCAGCGCCGGTTCTCCGGCCCCCGGCATTCGGATGGTTGCGCCGGACCCTCTTGTCACTTTTACTATCGCCAACGGCCAGACTGCCGTTGTCCCAGCCTCGATCCAGTTGTTCCTTAATAATAGCAACGTCTCGGCCGGTCTCACCCTGAGCAACAATTCGGCCGGCACTCTGGCCAGCTTTCAACCCGTCGGAAAAGTGCCGTTCAATTCCACCAACACACTCCGCGTCGTTTTTAACGACGGCTCGATATCGCAAACCAATCAGTGGCAGTTTACGGTTTCGGATATTCCATCCATCGCCTCGGCCTCCGCCGTTCCGGGAACCATCAACCCCGTTGACGGTTCGGTTCAGGTTAATTTCAGCGCTACTCTCAATCCCGGCAATCTGCCCACCGCTGTCACATTCCTTTATGGACTGACAACCAACTATGGCGGAAGCACCGCCCCCATAACCACTGCCTTTAATACCAACTCAATCGCCGTGGCCACGAGCGTCAACGGTTTCAGTCAGGGTCTCCTCTATCACTTCTGTGTCGCTGCCACTAACCAATCCGGCGGCGTTCAAACTGCCGACCAGACTTTTGTCATCGCGGGCGGCGGAGCTGGAACCAACACCGCCCCGCAAATTAGCAATTTTGCCGATGCACAAACCGCCGCTAACACTCCGCTCGGCCCCATCGCCTTTGCCGTTAGCGACGCCCAGACTCCTGCCGCCTCCCTCACCGTCACAGCGGCCGCCGGCAATACCAATCTCGTTCCCCCGGCGGGCCTTGTCTTTGGCGGCAGCGGCACCAATCGCACCTTGACCATCACCCCCGCTGCCGGTCAGCGCGGAACCTGCGCGATTCTTGTGGGCGTTTCCGACGGTACCACCACCACCGCAAAAGGTTTTATTCTCGGCGTCGGCGTCCTTTCCGGAGATCTCGACTTCAATGGGCTCGTTAGCCAGGCCGAACTCAACTCCGTCCTTTCCAATTATTGGCCATCCAGTCCCTGGCTTTATATGACCAATGTGGCCGGGCTTGGCGGCACCAATGTGACCTTTGCACTCTCCAACTCCACCGCCGGAGCGTTCAGCGTCCAATACACAACCAATTTCACAAACTGGCAGTTTCTCGGACCTGCCATTCCCCGCTATTTGTTTACCGACACCAATGCCCCCGCCCTCCCGCAGCGCTACTACCGCCTTCGCTGGCCATAAGAGGAAATGGGTTTGGTCTTTAGACTCTAGCCTCAAGACTGACGCTTCGCGTTGGGACGGACAAAAATCTGCAAAATCTCTAATAGTTCAACGATTTGGAACGTTGAAAAATCGAAAGTGTCAAATCTAACTGCGGTTATCAATTCACCGACTTTGCCAAAAACCTCGACAGCAACTCTAAAATTTGACCTCCACTTTTATTCGTTACGCGCCAATCACTTTCCCGTCTGTTCACGAATAAAATCGTTGGCTCGGCTCAGTGTCGCGGCTAAATCACTTTCGACTGCGAAAGTTTTTACCGTTGCCTTCCCGGTCTTGTGAATCAGCACACGCACTTCGCCGGCAGCGCGGTCATAAACCACTTTTGCTGCTATCTTGGCGTTCGTCGGCCAGCTCGATTCCCAAGCCTCAAGCTGCGAACTCTTGTCGAAAGTCTGAAGGTCGGAATCCTTCCACTGCTGCCTGAGAAATCCAGCCTCGTTCGTGGTCGAACCGCGAACCGTTCCTACCGTGTCCAGCAGCGCCACTTGAACAACTGGCGCACCGGGCCGAGTCAGCGCGGGGATCAACAAAATCCCAATCACCGCTGTGCTCGCCGCCAGGCCCAAAACCCACCGCCAGGTCCGACGCGAATTCGCCTGAGCGGATTCCGGCCGGCCCAAGGTTTCTCGCACCTTCGTTTGCAATCGCTCGCGCGCGTATGCAGGAAACTCCCCGGACGAGGACTCGACGGCTGCCAGCAGCGGCAGAACTTCCCGTGCCAGCCTGGCGTCGGCCCGCAATTTTTCCATCTCTGCCCTCAACTCAGGCCCACTGGCCAGCAGCGAATCCAACTCGGCCCGCTCTGCGTCGGTGCAGCGGCCCGCGCAAGCCTTCATGGCCAAATCAAAAAAACGTTCGTCATTCATTGATTGCATCGCAAAATCGAGGTTCTTTCTTACAATTCTTCGCGCTCCGATCCCCACGCACGGCGCATAGCCTCCAGTCCGCGTTTCAGATAGACCCCCACCGAACCCATCGCCACGCCGCGCTTCTTCGCAATCTCCTCATAACTCAGCCCATGAATGTGAAAATCAGCCAAGATTTCGCCCAGTGGCGGTCTCAGTGCAACCAACGCCTTGCCCAACCGCTCGGCCAACTCCTTCTGCCCCAGCGCAGTCACCGGAGAATCTGCCGCAATCAGTTCTGGCAGATCACCACTCTCCTCCTGTTTCGCTTCCAGGCTTTCGGTTTGCCCATGCCCGCGCTTGCTGGCGAAATATTGGCGGAGTCGGCTCACCGCCCGGTTATGGGCGATGCAGGCTGCCAGGGGCTTGAGTTCCTCCACAGTTTCGAGCCCTCGAACCGCCTCGACCAACTCCTCGATTGCTTCAATGGCTACGTCCTCCGCTTCAGCGGGTAGATATGTACGCAGCGTAACATCCGCCGCCCCGTACGCCGCAGGCCACAGCCACGGAAAGGCCATGTTCCACGCCGCCGCATCGCCCCGTTGGAGCGCCTGGAGTTCAGGCAACTGCACGAACGCAGAATGGGGGAAGTGCCCGACACTAACAAGTCCTGCGAGGAGAGCGCCACTCCCGATCGGGCAACACCTCTTGGTCCCTTCAGTCCCTTTCGTGAGGGACTGAACTGATCAGAGCCCCCGCGTGCTCCTCCCATTAACACCCTGCTTCAGCGGGGTGACAGCCGACCGCTCAAGACCTCAACCGCTTCCGCGGTTTTCGCCTCCATTTCCCATCCAAATAACCGTCCCACTAAAATACTTGTAAGAAACCCTCTCCCATTTGCGATGCAGTGGTGAAGGCCGTTCCGGTGAACAAACCTAAACCGGTGGCAGACGCCGCTGGCGCCAACGAACAGCCCTCAAGAAAACAAAACCAAAAATGAAAACCCTGATCAAATTCGTTCTCGCTGCCATCCTCCTCGCCTCAACCGTCATCACTCAGGCCGGACCCGTGCGCGGATATTACCGCAGCAACGGTACATACGTCGCGCCGCACTATCGTTCCGACTATGGCTCACTCGGAAGCGCTTCCAGCCGCGCTTACGTTTACCGCAACCCATACGCCGCTTATCCGTCTGTGCAAGTCAGCGGGAACTACCGCAGCACCGGCACGTATGTCGCTCCCTACGTCCGCACCCCCGCCAACTACACCGTGACAGACAATCTCAGTTATCGAGGTTACGGCACGATCCGCATGCCACGCACTTCTCTCGGCCGGTAATGACGTTATAACAAGCTCAACTCCACCACAACCCAGAGCGTCGCTCTGGGTTGGTGTGTTAAGAACCTCGCACGAAACCATTACGGAAGTTGATTTTCCACGTGGAGAAGCCTTCACTTGATCTGTGTTTATTTGGTTTCAGCAACCACGCGCCCCAGTTCAGGCGTTTCTCACAGCCGCCATTGCTTTTTCATCAACGCTGGGACACACCCAAGGTAATCCAGTGACACAAAACCTCCAGCCGCAACCGCCAGAAATCGCGGAACTGCTCAGCGAGGTCGGCCAGGCCAACGAACTGTGGTCGAAGAACGACGCCGCCAAAGGCATACCGATGTATGAGCGTTTGCTTCCTAAAATCGAGCGGGGCTTCGGAACGAATTCCGCAATGGCGGGTCGCGTTCTTTTTCGAATCGGCTTTCTTCGTGCAACGAAAGGCGACTTTGATAAAGCACTCCCGTACTTGGAACGGAGCCTCAAGCTCGTCGGCTCACTTCCCGACGATGAACCGGGTCTAGAAATCAAGGGTAACTTGCATTGGGGTTTGGGTATCAGCTACAAAGCGCTCCTTAAACTTGATGAGGCCATGCATGCTTTCGAGCAAGCGCTGCAATTCAAGGAATCGCTCAAGGGAAAGGATGACCCCGAACTGTTGGCAACTCTGAACGAAATCGCGGATCTCCATTACCTTCAGCGCAATTTTGCGAGCGCCGTGCCACTCTGTGAGCGCGTGCTGAAGATCAGCGAAAAAGCATTCGGGCAAGAAAGCGAGGAGTCGGCGCGAGCGCTGGCATTGCTCGGGAACACCAGGGCCCAATTAGGTCAATACGAGGCAGCGGTGCCCTGCCTCACCCGGAGTTTGGAGATCCACGAAAAAATCCTTGCGCCAACAAACACAGAGGTCGCTTCGGCTCTAATTAACCTTGGTGGAGTATTCGGGAAAACCGGCGATCACGACAAGGCAATTTCTTTTCTCGAAAGGGCCGTTGAATTAGTCAAAGCCACCTATCTGCAAACCGACCAAAACTCTGCATTCAAGTTTGCTAGCGCATTGAGCGGTCTGGGTACTGCCTTGATCGAGGCCGGTCACTACAATCGGGGTTTGGCGTGTTTGCAACGGAGCATAGCGGTGACGGAAGCAAGCTTCGGTGCAGCCTCGATCAATCTTGCTCCCGCTCTGAACTCAATTGCAGTGACATTTCACCGTCAGGGAGAATTTGAGCGTGCTTTTCTCACACTCGACCGCGCTATTCGAATTCTGGACGATGCACCACCACACAAAACCCCGGAGTTGGTGGAGGCGCTGAACAATATTGCCGAGCTATATCGAGACGCTGGCGACGGAGCGACGGCAGCTCGTCTATTTGGACGAAGCCTGGAGACAGCAGAAAAGCAATTGGGTTCTGACTATATCAGCACCGCATACAGCCTAAATGGTTTGGCTTTGATATCCCAGCACGCCGGTGAGACGGTGAAAGCGCTAGGTTTTTTTGAGCGTGCACTCTCAGTTCTCGAAAAACACAAACACCCTGACGTCCCAAGCCTCCTGAACAATATCTCTGCCTTGCTTAACGAGACGGGCGATACGAATCGTGCCTTCACGATGCTGCAAATGGCACTGAAGATTCAGGGGCAGGCACAATCGCCCGACTACCCGCTGCTTGCTACAATTCTGAACAATCTTGCGGGTCATATCAGCAGGCGCGGAGATTATCAGAAGGCAAAAGACTTAACGAAGAAAAGTCTCGCCATGACTGATCTCCTGTTCGGCAAGAATAACCCCAATAGCTGCGACAGGCTCGCAAACTTGGGAATCATCGAAATCTTAGGGGGAAACCAGACAGAAGGGTTTAACGAACTACTCGAGTCCACAAGACGGTGGCGCTTTTACTTGCTCGGACAAATCACGGCACGAACGGCTCGAAGAATGTTCCGCCTTGAGCGACAAATCCGAGTTTCACGTGATTGGTTTCATTCGCTTTGCGGGGCGGCGCAAGGCAATCTTTTAAGCCAAGCCAGCACCCAAGGCGCTCAGCAGCTCGCATTCGGCAAAGCCCTCGTGGAAGAGATTGAGGCGGTTGAGGCGCAGCTTGCTGCTGATGGCCGAGCATCGTTGCGTGAATTACGAACAGAGGCAGATACTGTTAAAGACCATCTGGACGCGCTTGCCCGCTCGACCAAAGCCGCCTGGCTGGACGAGAGAACGAATTGGCAAAGCTCCGAAAGGGATCGCCTTGAGCAGACTCTTAGGACGATCGAGGAGAAGATTGCCGCGGCTAACGAACAAGTAAAGTTTGCCCTCCACGACAGAGATCCGTCTGCGGTTGATCTACCTCGCGGCCTTCCAGCGGGCGCTGCGTTGATTGACTTGGTTCAATATAGCAGAACCGACTTCTGTTGCGGCGACAAACAATGGAAGGAAGAGCGTTACGCAGCATACGTGACTCTTCCCCCGTCGAACGATGTCCCCAACGGCTCAATTGGCCGGGCGGATTTGGGCGAAGCCGCGCCCATTAACGACGCCGTTGACCTAGTTTGCAGGAGGATGTCCGTAGGACAGTACTCCGCAAAGGACCTCTCTGATGCATTACAGCACCTCAGCCGTCTCGTGTATGCTCCGTTGGCGAAGCATCTGACCAACGTTTCGCATTTAATTGTCTGTCCAGATGGCCAGTTGAGCCGACTCCCCTTTGAAATGCTTTCGAACGCGGGCCGCTTCCTGATCGAAGACAAGGTCATCAGTTACGTCGGCAGCGGCCGGGAAATCGTACGGCTTTCCCAACCCTCTGCGCATGCCAACACCAATGCGCCCATGGTTATGGGGAATCCCGACTTTGATTTCAATGTATCGCGGAGTAGCCAAGCTGGTGGGCCGTCCCCATCACCTTCAAAAGACCATCAAGATCTCCTCGCCTCAGCAAACACAAGATCATTGAGCCGTGAGTACCGCGGCCTGAAATTCACGCCTCTAGCTGGCGCAGAACAGGAATCAAAAAGCTTGGCTGCACTACTTGGTGCCCATTGTGTTCTGCGATTAGGCAAGGACGCTCGCGAAGCGGAATTGAAAGCCGTACGTTCCCCGTGCGTCCTACATCTGGCCACTCACGGGTTCTTCTTATCTGATCAGGAGTTCAGAGCCACGAACTCGTGGACCCCTAATCTCTTGCAGGTGAATTCAATAGCGCGAAGCCGCGAGAACGATTGGGAAAATCCAGTGATCCGCTGCGGCGTAGCCCTAGCCGGCGCAAACCATGCCACACAAATCACGAACGCCGTCGCCGAAGACGGGATCTTAACTGGATTGGAGGCGTCCCTCCTTAACTTGCAAGGGACCGAACTCGTCATTCTCAGTGCCTGCGACTCCGGTTCCGGTGACGTAAAAATTGGCGAGGGCGTGATGTCTTTGCGGCGTGCGTTCAGGATTGCGGGAGCGGAAAGCGTCCTAGCCAGTCATTGGAAGGTCAGTGACAAAGCGACGACTCAGTTGATGTCCGAATTCATGCGCCGCTGGCGTTCTGGCCAACCGCGCGCGAAAGCGTGGCGTGAGGCTCAGTTGTACCTGCTGCGCTCGAAGGATTACTCAAATCCATACTTCTGGGCCGCCTTCACCCTCACTGGGCAGTGGAAGTAGTTCTTAGCGCGGAATTGCCTAGTGCCTGCCAGGAAACTTCAATCTTTCCCAAAGACAAATTTTTGTAAGAAAACCGCCTCCATTTGCGATGAACTGGGTGAAGGCTGTCCCCGTGAATAAACCCGAAATTGGCGGCAAACGCTGCCGGCACTGGCGAAAGGCCCTAAAAAATAATAGCAATGAAAACGCTGGCCAAAATCATCCTCGTCACCGCAATCCTCACTACCACCTTTGCTGCCAAAGCCGAATGGGTAAGCGGCCATGTCCGCAACAACGGAATATACGTGCAACGGTATTACCGCACACCTGCCAATAGCACCACGAGCTATCGCGCCTACCCGTCCCAGCCGCCAGGTTGCGTTTCTCCGCCAGCGGACTTTAACGGCCAGGCTTCCCCCCGTCCGAAAACCATGCCGTACTATGGTGGTTCGATCTTCAACAGTTGCTGCCCTCTACCGAGACCTCTTCCCCAAAACCCGGTTACCACCGCTAGAGGGTTCTGAGGTCAGCCGCGGAGGTTGATCTTGTCCTCGTGAACAGCTTAACTGGCGAAGCAATGAAGCGGCTTCGCCAATTACTTTTTCGCCTCTTTATAACCATTCTGGCAACCATGACCGCGATAAATCCTACGGGCGGTTCAGAACAGCAGGAACCGCCTACGAACATTATCAAAAACTTGATCTCCCGCGCCAAGACGAACTATGCCAACGGAGACATATCGCAGGCGCGTTCGGACATTAATGCGCTCGTGGATTTTACCGAGCGAGATTCACTAATCCGCCTGCTCGATTTGGAGCGCCAGATCGCAGAATTTTGCAGCGGACAAGGAGATAAGGAGCAAGCAATCGCCGTCTTTGAGCGAACCGTTCACTTAGTCGAAATGACTGCTGGTTCGAATGACACATCAATGTGCCTCGCTCTAGCGAACCTTGCGAGTTTTTACCTGCGAAACGGACAAAGTGCAGCCGCTCGCCCTATCTTTCTGCGGTGCTTGCAAATCATTGAAAGAGCCGGGGGCGCTGATTCCCTTGAAACCGCCGCAATCTGCGACTTATTGAGGGATTGTGAAACAGACTTGGCCCGCTTTCGTGAAGCCGAGTTAAATGCAAAAAGAGCGTTGGGAATTAGAGAGCGACTTCTTCGCCTCGACGACCTTTCTGTGATCCGAAGTCGCGCTAGCCTCGCAGGAATCCACGTGATGGAGGCCAAATTTTCATCTGCGCTGCCCCTCGTAATCACAAACGTGAGCGCGCAGGAAAAGGATCTCCCCAAGGAACTGATCGAGTCGCTGCGAGGCAAGGACCGCTCAAAGGCCATGGAGGACTTCGTGACGCACAATCGTGAGAAGGCGATCTTGCTCGCTGAGAGCTATGCAAAATTTGGATTACTGCAACGCATATTTGGAAAATTCGCCGAAGCGCAGGACTTGGTTCTGCGCAGCCGCCTTATCCACGAACAGGCATCCGGTCGGAGGAGCTTTGCGTTCGCGAACACCCTAATTCTGGAGGCTGGAAATTATGGCGTGCAGCAGCAATACGAGCTGGCGTTACCGCTTTTGAAACAAGCCTACGACATCTCTACGAGCATCATGGACAAAAGCGATCCAAGGATGATGAACTTGCTTAACGATCTGGGCCTAGCCTATAAGAACACAGCGCACGATTCGGACGCATTGCGGTGTCTTGAACAGGCGCTCGCCATAGGTGAAAGAGTATTTGGCACAAACAGCACTCGTATTGCCACTTTGTTGATGAATGTGGCTTGCCTGTACCGAGACGAGGGCCAATACGCCACTGCACTGCCCTTACACAAGCGGAACATGGCAATCTGTGAACGTGCCTTCGGCCTTGCTCACCCGATGACGATGATGGCAGGTTGCCATTTCGCCATTTGGCATATCAAACAGGGAATTTTTCCCGAGGAGCTTTTTGAGGCAGGCAGAACGCTCCCCGGCTGGGGTGGCTATCTCGCAGCCGAATTACCCTCGCTTAGCGACCCGGATGCATTGGGAATGATTGAACAATTCTACTTCCTCAACGAGGGATTGCATTCTCTCGGTGATGTCAAATTTACTAAACCATCGCCGATGCTGAATTTCCATTGCGCGCAAGGTTTGGTTGGCAGCAAAGCCTTACTGGAGGAATCCGACCGAGATCGCGAGCGCCGGCCACAGAGTGTCCCCCTCAATGAGGTTGTGCGTGCCCTTCCTGTTGGTGCCGCCCTCGTGGATATCGTCGAATATCGGCGCTGGGATTATTCAGCCAAAATTGAGAACTGGAAAGAGAAACGCTATGCCGCATACTTGACATTCCCCTTGGCGCGGGATTCCACCAACGTCTCGGTCATCCGGGTTGATTTGGGTGAAGCCGGGCCGATTAATAATGCCATTGAGCTTGTGTGCAAGCGCATGTCAGCCGGACAGTTCACGGCGAAGGATTTATCCGCAGCTTTGCAGCGGCTCGGGAATTCGGTGTATGAGCCGTTGGCTCGGCATCTGACGAACGTAACTCATCTCATTATTTGTCCCGATGGCCAGTTGGGACGATTGCCATTTGAAATACTACCTGTCAGTGCCAAATTTCTTGTTGAAGAAAAGACGATCAGTTACGTCGGAAGCGGACGCGAGGTCTTTCGGCTGATGAGCTTGAAGGGCTCGGAGGCGGAACCCCAGAGGTCACAGTCATTAGGCAGGCCCCTGGTGATAGGGAATCCTGACTTTGATTTTGACTTGCGCGTTGCCAGACCTTCCGTTGCGACGGGAGCGGAGCTGAAAACGAATTCGCAGGAGGATAATCAAAATCTCCTCGCCTCGGACGGTAGGAGGAGCTTAAGCCGCGATTATCGCGGCTTGAAGTTCGAACGCCTGGCGGGGGCGGAAGCGGAGGCGCGAAGTGTCGCCAAGCTAATCGGAGGGGACACCGAATTGCGGTTAGGGGAGGAGGCGCGAGAGTCAGATTTGAAAGCGGCGCAGTCGCCGCGCGTATTGCACCTTGCCACGCACGGCTTCTATCTTTCCGATCAAGAATTCCAGCAAACCAACTCGCTGGGAGGTTCGTTGATGGGGAGCTTAAGTGCGCGATGGAACGCGTCCGGATCCCAGAGTAAGTGGGAGAACCCGATGGTCCGCTGCGGTATCGCACTTGCCGGCGCGAATCACGCACAACAGATTTCCAATGCCATCGCAGAGGATGGGTTGCTGACAGGTTTAGAAGCATCGCTGCTTCACTTGCAAGGAACGGAACTGGTTATCTTAAGCGCCTGCGACTCCGGCACCGGTGAGGTAAAAATTGGCGAGGGCCTGATGTCGTTGCGGCGTGCTTTCAGAATTGCGGGAGCGGAAAGCGTCCTGGCCAGCCATTGGAAGGTCAGCGACAAAGCCACCACCCAATTGATGACCGAATTCATGCGCCGCTGGCGTGCCGGCCAGCCGCGAGCGAAGGCTTGGCGCGAGGCCCAGTTGTGCTTGCTGCGCTCGAAGGATTACTCGAATCCATACTTCTGGGCCGCCTTCACCCTTACCGGCCAATGGAATTGAGGACTCACGTCGTGGCACCCCATGCAATCTCGATCTCTCCGGCGCGGATATAGCTCACCGGTCCCAAACTTACGGACTACCCCTCCACCTTACGGATGGTTTACGGATCATCATTGATTGACAATGTTGAATTGCTGAGCATTTCACCGAATTCGATTTTTGATGCGCAGACGTTAAACGTTTTTTTCCATGGGTTTACGGATCGAAGCTCAAGAATCCACAATCTTTTCCGGGGTCCTTACGGACTTACGGATGTTTTACCCTGAGGGTCCCCCACCCCAGCCTGCGCCGCGTCGAAGTCCGACGAAGACGGGTGCCGCGCCGATTTTCTTTGTTAACTTCGTTAGCTTCTGGTGCAGCCCATAATGCTGCGTGTCTGGCCGGTGCGAGTCCGGCAGCGGGAATGGACTGTTGCCCGCTCAGTGATAGCCAACGTCCCGGGGAGCGATCCCGCAGGATGGAAGCTTGGCCGTAAACGCGCTGGCGGAGCAGCGCAAGCAAAGGATCGGGTCGTAACATAAAGTGAAACTTGCAGCCTCGTTAAGCGTCCTGCCGTTCCGAAAGGCAGGGAAGCGCGGACGCCGAGCTTTTCAGAAGATGGCGAAGGCATTACTTCCGGGGAAGAAGCAGTCAAGAGCACCTGGAAGGCCGCCGGGGTAAGGAGTGCGACACGACCGAAAGACACGCGGAGTAAATTGGGGAAGCTCTGCCGATCAGAACGCCCTGGGAATAAGACCTAAGCTGGGGCGGAGAAGCAGAGCCTCGGATGTGGCCATAGTAAGCGACGAGCCGACCGGACAGAATAACCGGTTGGGGAGCCAAGGGCCACTGGACTGGTGGTGTGATCAGAAGCGTGCGGTGCCGCTTGGCGAAAGCCGACTACGGACAAAACGCTGCGCGCGGAGAACGAGCACAGTGGCAGCCTATAAGCGTGGGTGCGAAGATGGCCGTTGCGTGAGCCAGTTTGAAGCCGTACTGGGGAAAACCCGCCGTACGGAATTATAGAGGGGGTGGAGGAAACGAAGGCACGGTCTGGCGGCCATTTGCCACGATGCTCGAAAGGGCCGATACATCGGAAGCCGCTGACCTACGGCGCTCGCGCCTCCACCCCACTCGACTGCAAATGTCTGATGATCTAAAATCTAAAATCGTCGATCGAAAATTCAAATGTCACGGGTCAGTCACGGCTTGCTTGTCACGTCGTAGCCTCGGGCGAAGACGGATCACGATGTCACGGGTACCCCCCCCGTGAAAGGCACCCTGCCGCAGCCCACTATTTGCGGACGTACGCCTCGACTTTGCCTGCCAGCCCAATGCGCGAAGCGGGAAGGTTTGTAACGGCTGTTACGGATTGTAACGGCTGATGTTACGGATCAAAAATGAGAATCCCCAATGTTCATGCGGGTTGTTACGATGTTACGCTCATTTACCCCCCAGAGCCACTCCCAGCCGCCGCCTCCCCGGCCGCGTCGTAGCCTCGAGCGAAGACGGGTCCTTCTCCTCCCTCCTTTCAGCATTTACCTTTGTGATCCACTCCAGTTATGACTAATCCAGACCAATCCATACCACGAATTCAACGACGCCGACTGCATTCAGCACCGCTTTAAGTTCGCTCTCTGTTGCCTCTGCGATCTCATGTTCAAATCCCGTATCTTTGCATGATGTGGGACTGAGCGCGCTCAAGTCCTGGTTAAGAGGACCAAAAATAATTTTTTGCGCCTATCCGTGAAGCCAACGAGCCTTGGTATTAACTACACTTCCCCGCTTAGACCGGAAATTTCCAACTTATTCCAAGCTATTCCAGGATACAGTTTTTCGAAGACGCCATGATCTGCAAAATTTGCGGCTATTTGCAGCTATTTGCACATCTAGCTTCTCCCTCAGTGCGCCGCGCAATTGTTCTGTGTTGCGTTTCCCATGATTCTGTCCCTATTCCCGGCGTTTCCTGGATTCCCCTTTTTCTAGTGGTGCTTATCCGACTAAACTCGACCAAACTCGACTAAACCCGAGTGATTTTTCACTCTGCCGAATTCGAGGACCCCCACAGCCTCCGAGCAGCTTGTCGCCCAGGCCCCGATAGCCCCCGATGACCTCGGCATCCGGCACGGCGTCCAGAGCCTGTCGGGGTTTGTCGGGGGCTCTCGAGGGCTACCGGGGCCCCAATCGAATTCTCCTTCATTCTCACGCAAGCTTCAGCAAGGTTGAATAGTTTCTGCAAACCACATACCTCGTTATCCGCGTTACCCATGGTTTCAAGAGTTTTCAAGGGTTATCAAGAGATAACATTTCCTCCGAAATCGGTCATCACAACTGAGCAAAACTGACTAAAACTGAGTAAAACGGACCAAAATTGAGTTAATTTAAACTCTTCCGGGGAGCGATGGTAAAACTGAAGTCCGAAAATGGAACACTACGAGCCCAGCTTAGCTTTCAGTTTTTTCAGCCGAGCTTCCCAATCAACCCAACTCCAGCCCCAGGCATCGCCGGTGTAACTTTCCCGCGCTTGAGGTAACGAGCTTTCGAGAGCTTTCAGTTCCTGATGGGCGCTGTCTTTCTCGTTCCACTTTACGTACGTCTCGATCAGGTTCAGGCGATTTTCCGGGGACTCGGCAGCAATTTTGACCGCATTGGTCAGATGTTGCCGGGCTTTGGGTCGGCTGCCGATGCTTCCAATGGAGGGCGCGTCGCGATAAAGCAAACCGAGATTGCGGTCTGCGCCCGCATTATCGAACTTGCCATCTAGAGTGCGAACGATGCTGAATTCGCTTTCCATTTGATTCACGATCTTGAGCGCGCCGAGCATTTTGGTTTGCGCTAACTGGGCGAGATTCATCCCGAGGTAGTAATGTGCCGCGGCACTTTTAGAATCCTGGGCGACAGCTTTCCGGGCCGCTGCGATTCCCATTTCCGCGATCTCCGCGCGTTCCGAACTTTTGACCGCAAAATCCGCATGGTCGAAGCACGCCCTGGCAAACTGCCATGCTGCTTCCAGGTTATTCGAGTCCCGAAGATAGTGAGTCCGAGCTTCGTCGAACAGACCCTTGGCTCGCCGTGCGTAGTCCGCTTTTGTCGTGAGTTTGGTGGCCGTGACGGGGGCGGCATGGACAACGGCGGGACGGAGTGAAAGAAGTAATGCCGCCGCAATCGCGAATCTGCACTGCATGGCGAATATGCGGACAGGCGGACCGTGCCAATATGTCCCACCGGACTGAACACCTGGCTCAAGGCGGAAGATCTGTGAATCTGCGCGCCGAATGAATTCCGGGCGCGGACCGGACAGAACCAAAGACCGTAAAATTGCTGTTGATCTAAGCACTTTTTACTCTATACTCCGGTTCCTAGTGGGATAAAACCGCAAAATTCTATTTAACTCAAAAACTATGCGCTTTCCCCTCGCTTTAACTGCAAAAATTGGCCGCCATATAATCAAACATAAGCTGCGGCGCACCCCTCGCTTTGCGATGGTGCTTCAGCTTGAGCCGTTGCATACGTGCAATTTGACGTGCACCGGCTGTGGTCGTATTCGCGAATACTCGACCAGCCTGAAGGACATGATGAGCCTGGAGGATTGCCTTGGCGCTGCCCAGGAGTGCGATGCTCCGATGGTCTCGATTTGCGGTGGCGAACCCTTAATCTATCCAAAGATCGAAGAACTGGTCGCCGGTCTACTTGAGCAAGGTCGCATTGTCTATGTCTGCACCAACGGGATGTTCATGCGCAAGAAGATGCGCGATTACCTCGCCAGCATTTATGCTCCGTCGCTGGAATCTACGCTCTCCACACTGCTGTCCGAGAAGCTGATTTCTGACAAGGATCTGGAAGCAATTCGCAAGGGGAAAACCGATTCCCGTCCCGTCATTGGTCCGACCAGGTGGATGTACTGGAACGTTCACATCGACGGACTTGAATATACGCATGACCTGATTGTTGAACGTGAAGGTGTTTTCAAGGAATGCGTCGAAGCTGTAAGGATGGCAAAGGTCCTTGGCTATCAGGTGGCTACGAATACCACGGTTTACAAGGAAACCGACGTGAAGGAAATCGAGCAGATGTTCGAATACTTTTCTGCGTTGGAAGTGGACGGACATACCATTTCACCTGGTTATGAATACGACGCCGCCAAGAAGGACATGGTTAAGCGGTTGGGCAAACAGCCGGAAGATTTCTTCCTGACGCGCAAAATGACACGCGAGAAATTTGCAAAGATTCAAGAGTGGGGAGAACGCTTTACAATTTTTGGAACGCCTGTTTATCAGGAATTTCTTGCGGGCAAACGTGAATTAACCTGCACCGCCTGGGCGATCCCTACTCGCAACATCAAAGGTTGGAAAGCGCCGTGCTACCTGATGACTGACGGGCACTATGCTCGTTATCAGGAAATGCTCGATAAAGTAGATTGGACTAAGTACGGCGTCGTGGACGGCGTCGCCCGTGATCCGCGATGTGAGAACTGCATGGTTCATTGCGGATATGATCCCAGTGGCGCGTTGAGCTCAAAGCCAGCAGATAACTGGAAAAATTTCAAGTATAACTTCGGCGCCAAGCCGCAGCCGTATCGTGCTGGGGTCAGCGTCAATGCTTTCAACGGATTTTCCATCGGCAAGGGCCATCTCGCGGAAGCGCGTGCCGCCATCAATCCCCGGCTTGGCCGCGCGCAACCTGCTTTCCAGCGTCGCGAAGAAAAGGCCGAAGACGGCTCTTGCGGTTCGGGGGATACGTCCCAGCGGGATGAGTTACTGGCGAAGATTCAGAAGGCCAATGGCACTTAGCGTCTAAACCGGGTTGAAAGTTCGCCCGTTCGGCTTTCCGGTGGTTTCAGAGTTTTATCTGTTTGATTGATATTGTATGAGCAAGACCCTGTTTTTATCTCCACCTTCGTTTGATGGTTTTGACGGAGGGGCTGGTTCCCGTTACCAGGCCCGACGTGAGGTCACGAGTTTCTGGTACCCCACCTGGCTGGCTCAACCAGCCGCGCTGGTGCCCGATGCGAAACTCATGGATTGCCCGCCTCATGACATCGACATCAAAAAGTGTCTCGAGGAAGCGCGAAACTACGATCACGTCATTATCAATACTTCCACCCCTTCGCTAAAAAACGACTCGAAGGTAGCGGAAGCCATCAAACAAAATCGGCCTGAAACAAAAATTGGTTTTGTTGGTGCGCACGCGGCAGTCCTTCCCACCGAAACGTTGAAAGCGTCGTGGGCTATTGATTGGGTGGGTCGCAAGGAATTTGATTTCACCTGCAAGGAGGTAGCCGAGGGTCGCGCTCTGGATACCATCGCTGGTCTCTCGTATCGGGACAAAGAAGGGAAAATCAGACACAATCCCGAGCGTGAGATGATCCAAAACATGGATTCGCTTCCATGGGTGGCTGACGTGTACAAGCGGGACCTCCAAATAGAGAAGTATTTTATCGGTTACCTGTTGCACCCGTATGTCAGCCTTTACACCGGGCGGGGCTGTCCCGCCCAGTGCACCTTCTGCCTCTGGCCGCAAACGATCGGCGGCCATAAATATCGGGTTCGTTCGCCGCAGAACGTCGCCGATGAAATGGCGTATATGAAGAAATTATTTCCGCAGGTGCGGGAGTTCTTCTTTGATGACGACACTTTTACAGCCAATTTGCCGAGGGCGCGCGAAATCGCGAAAAAGCTTGGGCCGTTGGGGCTGACGTGGTCTTGCAACAGCCGGGCAAATCTTGATTACGACACCATCAAATCGTTCAAGGACAATGGCTTGCGACTTTTCCTGGTGGGCTATGAAAGCGGCAACGACGATATTCTCACGCGCATCAAGAAGGGTGTGACTATGGACGAGATGCGGCGTTTCACCAAGGCGTGCCATCAGGCAGGCGTGGTAATCCACGGGACTTTCATTCTGGGTCTGCCGGTTGAAACGCCCCAATCCATTGAGAATACCATTCGCTTCGCCCAGGACCTGGATGTTTTCAGCATTCAAGTCTCGCTCGCGGCGCCTTATCCCGGTACTGAATTGTTTGAAATGGCGCGGCAGAACGGCTGGTTTACCAAGAAGGACAAAACCGACCTGGTTGAGAATGATGGTTTCCAGCAAAGCGCGCTCGAGTATCCGGGACTTAACAAAGACGAAATTTTCGAAGCGGTGGACCGCTTCTACCGCACGTACTACCTTCGACCAAAGCCGATCCTTCGCATCATCAAGACGATGCTTGAGGACAAGGACGTGTGCGTGCGGCGGCTGCGCGAAGGCTACGAGTTTTTCAAGAGCTTGAAACAGCGCAAAGTCGATCTGGCGGCGTCCCAGGCGGCTGCTGCTGCCTAGCCCTGAGTTTGAGGCGAATCAGAATGACGGAAACCTGAGGACCTGGACCTCTTTCCGGAACACCAGACGAATTGTGTTTTTATCGAATTGAATGTCCAACGGTGAGCGTTGCTGGAAGTGTTCCCACATCTCCCGGCCGGATTTCGGATTGATGCGTTTTATGCGCAAGTAAGGGGGCGTCTCGCGGCCTGATGATTGGATGAGGCTGGAGTCGTCTTCTTCCGGTTCGTATGGCTGATACGTTCTCACTAGAAAAACATATTTACCGGAAACGTGATTTATCAGCCCGTTCATCTCGGCGGACCAGATAGTTTTGCCAGTCTTGCAATCCAGTTTCAGAACAACTGACTCCGTCTTATCTGAAACATCTATCTGACGCGAGTTTTTGAGTTTCTCGATTCCGGCTGTGGTTGTATTAACGTACATCTTCCCTTCGTCGTCGAAGAAAAGGCCGGAGATGCCCACCGAGGGCAAGCGCCAGCGCGCGTTGCCGGTTGCCATGTCGAACGCGGTCAGGACTCCTTCGTCGAATACATAAAGGCTTCCGTTCCGTTCAACGACCGGGCCTTGCCCAAATTGTGCGGTAGCAGCATCCAGCGAGCTCAGGTCTCCACTGACGTTGTAGTTAAGGAGGCCCTTCCAAAGGAATTTGTTGGACTTATCAAAAACCAAAATTCCCTTGTTTGCGGCCAGGACATTGACCGACTGCAGAGGAAAAAATGTGGGTTCGCCGATAACCTCACCGGTCCATCCATTCGGCTCTCCGGGCTTCCGGATGGTAACCTGATACCGGCTTTCATCCTCGGTGACAATATCGCCGCCACGGGAACGCTGCATTTCGTTAAGGATTTCGTTCGCTATCTCGGTGGTTTGCGCGGCGGAAACCTGGCCTTCCAGCGCGGATTTGGCGGGGGCGGCCTTCATGGCCGAGCGTTGGGTGATTCGAGATTCAATCAGGCGCACCGAAACGAGCACCAACCCGTCACTGGTGGGCACCACTGATGAACTTTCTGACGGGTCAGGCAGCGGAGGAGCAGGAGATTTCGACGGCGGCGTGTCCTTCATCTCAGCCAGCGCTCGTTCCTGATTTAGTTTGGTTGCCAAAACTGCCGGCAAGGCGAGTCTCGCTGGATAGGAAAGATGCTGCGCCTGCGCCGCTACTTTTGCGGGATCAAGCGGCTTGGGCACACCCGGGGAGGACGTGTCGAGCCGAGCGCCCGTAGCCGGTCCCACACCGGCAATGTTCGTCATGGCAGTATCTGTCCCCCCGCCAATATCCTCGATGCGCGTTTCGGAGTTAGTGAGGTTGATGTGAAGGAGTTTCGGCCAGCCCGAACCGGTCTCGACCGCCGTTATCTCGTCGCCCCGAGGAATAAGGCCCGCAAATCCTTGGCCCATGGTGATTTCTTTTCCCGGCGCTCCCGTGTCCCAATCGTAACGCACCAGTTTGCCGGGCATGGAAACCCAAACGTTGGTGCCTCGGACGCGCAAGACCAGTTGGGCAGCGGCAGCCCGCGCAGTTCGCTTCAGGAGTTTGTCCCGTGGTGGAATCTTGAACACGTCTTCGTCCCGGCCTTCTTTATTGGCACGGTCAAGTGCTGATTGGTACCACTTGAGCTCCGCCGCGACGTCGGCTTCAATTTGCTTCTGATCCAGGATTGCGCGCGACCAGATTTGTTTATTTTGTTTTAGGTCATGGCGCGCAAGTGTCTCGCCGTGGATAAAGACGATTTGATCCTTCCCGCCAAATTCGGATTGGCCGGAATAAGCCATTTCCGGGAAACGCACGGAGAAAATGGGTTTTGGTTCGCAGCCCCACCATTCGTACCAGATCCACACACCCAGCAGCGCGACGAGTAATACGGCGGCGACAGCGGCAATCCGCCCGATGTTTTTGGAACGCCGCGCTTCAATCCTCGATCGCTGGCCTTCAAACACCGGCACGGTGATGCCATGCGAATCCGCTTTCGCTTTGCAAAGAGGGGAGCAAACGTATCCGAACAGCTCCATACACTTCGGGCAAATCGGTTTTGAACAGACAAAACACCGGGCCACGGGCGCCACCCCGTAATGTTTCGGGCAAGTATCTGGCTCGGAAAGCGTTTCGATCGGCTTGATGGATTCGGATTTGTGTATCCGCACGTGCAGGCCGCTCGGTTGCGGGGCCCGAGTGGAGGCGGGAGGAGCTTGCGGCTGCGCGGCAGGCTGTTCAGCCCCCTCGGATTCCGGCGCGAACTCCTGGCGCACAAGCGAGTTTACGTACTCGGACGCATCCAACCCGCAGGCAGAGCAAATGAACCGGACTGGATTGTCCAGCATTTCGGGCGCGGCTTCGAAAACATATTTGGCTCCGCATGAACATTGAATTTTCATTTCGGGTTCAGCAGGACGACTCCTTGTGTCACCGTCAGTGAAACCACTGCTGACGGGGCGCTGAGTTGCACATGCCCGTCGCAATAAAGCAGATTGCCACCATATTTTTTGTGATTATTTCCGGGCGGTGATCCGGTGGTTGAAAACAATGGCTGGCCGACGGTTTTGGAATTGGTGTTGATCTGGCGGTCCGTTATCAGGACGGTCTGGTCGTCCGCAGCGCGGCGTCCCATATAGTAAGCGTAACTGATCTTTCGGTCGCGCAGTTGATCACCATCGGGGAGAGGGGTGCTGCCAGTACCCGGACAAGTGAAGGCGGAGGTAGCGACTGTGTAGCGGGGTACGAGGCGATCGAGCGCTGCTTCGGAAGTGGCGGCGTCTCGGGCTTCGGGAAATCTGCCACTCTGGTCGTTCGAATAGATCTGCATGGCCACAAAGATTTTTTGCAGATTCTGCTGGCAAAAGGTCTGTTGTTTGCGTTGCCGGCCGGCGGCGTTAGTTCCCCAATACATTGTGGTCATGAACATGATCAACGCCACTACGATCATCATTTCGAGGAGGGAAAATGCGGGCGGACCGTCGAAGCAGATGCGCCTGGATAACGCCTGCTCGCTTGCTAAGCGCTTGTAGTTGGGCCTGCGCTTCATAATACCTTTATAATGTATGGCTGTCCTTGTGGCAATTCTGCAGTCCCATGACTGGACATAAAACCCAGGTTCTATAGCTTCTTTGCGAGCCTCGAAGCGAGCCTTTCGAGCGCGGGAGAACGGTCATGTGGCGCCAGTCGAACTTCGATCAAAACAAAGCTTTTCGTCCAAAGCCGGGCTTCATTCAGCGCATAGTCCAGTTCCACTTCTGTTTCAGCAATGAACCCTTTCCCGGCACCAATTATTTCCGGCACGTGACTGTAACGCCATGGCCATACATCGTTGTATGGACCGTCTTGCATTTGGCGTTCTGTCCCGTATCCAAAATTGTTCAAGACTATCACGATTGGATTTAATTTGTAACGCGCGGCAGTGGACAGTTCCATGCCGGTCATTTGCCGTCGCCGACCAGCACAAGGGGGCGCAATTTCGGCTTTGCAAGCTGCGCCCCCACGCATGCCGGTACGGCAAAACCCATTGATGCATAGTATGCCGGACCGATGAATTCCGTTCGTTGCCGGATGAGGAGATCCGCGGCGCCAAATAACGCTTCACCTACATCGGTCACCACGATGGTATTCGTTGAAAGAAATCCGTTGAGGCGCTGAAAGAAACGGCTGACTGTCAGTTTGGAGCCGCCTTTTGTCTCCGGGGCAGATTTGGCCTTTGGAGGCCGCGGGATTTTTCCCAGTGAGCGCCTTTTCCACGTTGCTCGGGCCAGCCCGCGCAGAAAATCCTTGAACCGCACTTCCTCATAAGTGTGATGACAGATCGATAGCTTTTCGCTTGTAGCATAGATCGAACGGGCCGGATCGAGTCGGGCGGTGTAAATTCCGAGATTGATGTCCGTCATGAATGCTCCGAGAAGGAGCACACAATCGCTGCTCTCGACGTATCGGCGCACATCTTCGCGGCCCATTGCTCCTTCATAAATACCGAGGTAAAACGGGTGCTGTTCTCCGATGACTGATTTACCGAGAAGTGTCGCGGCCACCGGAAGATTGGCGCGGCGCGCAAGCTTGATGACCTGGTCCTGCAAGCCGAAACGATGTACTTCGACATCCGCCAGAATTACCGGCTGCCGTGCGCCCTGGATCATCTTCTGTGCTTCTGCCAGTGCCGCGCGCAGGCTTCGTGGATCGCTCTCTTCGTGCAATTCCTCTGTTTTGTGATGCGCGATGCCTGGGACGCCCGCGAGGTCGCGAGGTAATTCTATATATACCGGTCTTTTATAGCGCAGGGCGGCGTGAATTACCCGGTCAATTTCCTGAAATGCCGTTTGCGGATCGGAGAGGACGGTGGACGCAACGGTTAGTTGTTCGAAAACCTTTTTTTGGGTGTCGAATTCGCGGACTTTGTGATGCAGGAGCGGATTTTTCTCCCGTTCTTTCATGCCGGGAGCTCCGCTGATAACAATTACGGGTGACTTTTCCGCGAATGCTTCGGCGGTTGTATTGGCGACTTTTAACCCGCCTACGCAATAAGTGACGCAAACCACCCCCAGGCCGCGCACCCGTGCATAAGCATCGGCGGCAAATCCCGCTCCCTGCTCGTCGCAGGTATTAATGAGTTGAATCTTGCTGTGAGATAGCTTTTCGTAAAATCCGAGGACATAATCTCCCGGAATGCCGAATATGTGGCGAACGCCGCTGGCGTAAAGTCGTTGAATCAGGTAATCCGCGATAGACAACGAGGGCTTCATTTCTCGCGCGGAAGAACGGTAAAATTGTCAGGCTCGGCGGATGAATTTCGCCGCACCCCAGCCGGCCAAAACCAATCCGGATAAAATCAGCCAACCGTAGCGCTGGTTGCCGTAGGTGATGGTCGGAAAATGATTGCTTATCATGATGAAAACGACGGGTATCGCGAGGAAAGTGTTGTGTTTGGAGCAATTCTTTGCGCGAAGTGCCTCAGCCTGGTCCGGTTCCTTGCCCGCCTTTAGCGCTGCAACCATCCGGCGTTGAGCGGGCAATATCCGCATCCAAACGTTTGCTGCCATTACGGTACCGAACATTCCTCCTAGCTGCATATAAGCGGCCCTTCCTGTGAAGTATCGCATCAAAAACCACGACAAAGCTGCGACGAGCAGAATGGAAACGATAACGCCCACCACCTCATTCTTTAGAATTCTAACCAGGACCAGATCGTAGAACGGAACTGAAACTATCAGCAGTCCAAGACTGAGCCAGATCGCTGCCGAATTGCTGATCCGCGCATCCTCCAAACTAACCATGAGCCCCCCGTGATGGTACACAAGCAGGAAAAGCAGAATCCCGCTCATCCATGTAATACCTGCCTCCCACCGAAACCAGTGCAGCTTCTCTGGCATGACATTTGGAACTTTTTGTTTCTCAACCAGATAAAATCCGCCGCTATGGACCATCCAAATGTACTTTTCCGCCTCCGCGCCGGATTTTGCGCCCTCGTTGGCCTGCTTTTCCAGTTCGACGAAACGCCCGTCCAGCCAGGTGAAGAAATAAGTAGTTCCTACCCACATGATGCCCGCGAATACGTGCACCCAGCGGAGGATTAACTTGATCCACTCATTAATGATGGGGTCCATTGAATCACGAGTTGTTGTTGTCGGATGTGCGAGAAGTTGCGAGAACGGCTCCAGCCCTTCAAGCCTAAAGTAGGGGTCAAACTCAGGGGAATGTCTTTGACTTCAATCATGCGGCACCTAGATTGGCTCGGCGCAAAAAAGCACTCTCATGATTGTGGAAGACGATATCAGAAATGCATTAAAGACGGTTAAGTATCCCGGCTACAACCGCGACATCGTTTCCTTCGGCCTGGTGAAGGAAATTGCTGCGGGAAAAGGCGCTGTGAGCGTCATCGTCAATTTGACAGGCGGCAATGCGCAGGTGGCGCAACAGATAAAAACGGAGAGCGAACAAGCCATTAGAGTATTGCCCGGGGTTCAATCAGTTTATGTAGAAGTGAAGCACCAGGGGGCCGCTGCCACCACCGCGGCGCAGCCAAATAAGATACCCGGTATCAGCCGGGTCGTGGCTGTCGCCAGTGGCAAAGGAGGTGTCGGAAAATCCACGATTTCCGTGAATCTCGCGTGCGGTTTGCGCCACCTGGGCGCGAGGGTTGGACTACTTGATTGTGATATCTATGGTCCCAGCATTCCATTGATGATGGGGATACAGCAAAAGCCTACCGTGTCGGAGGATGAGACCATGATGGTGCCTCCGTCCAATTACGGTGTTAAGCTGATGAGCATGGGCTTTCTGCTCGATGGGGATCAACCCGTGATTTGGCGCGGTCCCATGATTATGAAGACCATTCAGCAATTTGTTACCGCTGTTCAATGGGGTGAGCTGGACTACTTGCTCGTGGACCTTCCCCCTGGAACCGGCGATGCCCAGCTCTCATTATGTCAGACGGTGCCGCTGACGGGTGGAGTGATCGTGACAACTCCGCAGGAAGCCTCGCTCGGCGTGGTTCGAAAAGGCATTTCGATGTTTCAAAAAGTGAATGTTCCCATACTTGGGATTGTTGAGAATATGAGCTATTACACGACGCCTTCTGGTGATCGCGTGGAAATATTCGGGCACGGCGGCGGCAAGGCCGAGGCTCAACGACAAAGTGTTCCGTTTCTTGGAGAAGTTCCGATTTTCACTGAAATTCGAGAGGGCGGTGACACTGGGAGCCCGGTAGTCGTTTCCGCTCCGGAAAAACCGGCTGGCAAAGCGATGTTGAATATTGCTGAAGCTCTCCGGCGGCAGTTGCATTAGGAGATAATGCTTGTCATATTAAGGGTGCTCGTATATCAATCTAATCGCGCATCAGATTTGAAGCCGTATATGTCCGACGAATCAAAAGACCAGCTCCCCGCAAGTGATTTGCTGAAAAATTCTTCGCTCTACAGAGAATTTCAGGCCGAACGTGAAGAGATCCTTAAACATAAATGGATCGAATCAGAAAAGGCTGGACGCGACATTGGATTTGAGCGGGCGTTAACGGATTGGATCATCAAGCATCGTTCGAAATGGCGTAAGAGCAGGCAGTTGGCTGGCCACTAAAAATTTCAAGGCTACTGCTCCTTTAAGGCCGCCCTGCGAGGTGGCGAAGGAAAATGAATTCATCGGTTAGAAAACTTCAACCACTTACAGTTCGGGTTCAGCCGAACTTCAGTCAGTTTCTGATAATCCACCTGAAATCCACGCGTGCCTGAGAGCATTTTAATTCTAAACGCTCATGCGATGCAGCGCGCCCTGACTCGGATTGCACATGAGATCGCGGAGCGAAATGAAGTCAGTGGCGATGTTGCTTTAGTTGGGATTCAGAGGGGCGGGGTGCCGTTGGCGAGGCGGTTGGAGGGTCACCTTGCAGCACTCTGGGGTAATTCAGTTCACTTGGGAATTCTGGATGTGAGCATGCACCGGGATGATTTGGACCAGCGGGTGGCGCCGACAGTACAGCCCACTTCAATCCCATTCAACGTCAATGGGAAGACAATTGTGCTTGTAGATGACGTTCTTTTCAGCGGCAGAACTATCCGCGCGGCAATGGATGCGCTAAACGATTTTGGCAGGCCCAAGAGGATTCAATTGGCGGTTTTGATCGATCGGGGCCATCGCGAATTGCCGATTAAGGCCGATTTCGTCGGAAAGAATATTCCAACCGCTCCAAACGAAAACGTTCATGTGCGGCTGGTTGAAATGGGGAGTGTTGATGAGGTAGTGCTGGAGCGGAAATGAGCTGGACGCGCAAACATTTGCTCGACATAGAGTCTCTGACCAGTGACGAAATCGTCACAGTGATGGATACTGCTCGCGCATTCAAGGCCGTTGGCGAGAGAGCGATCAAGAAAGTTCCGGCATTGCGCGGTAAAACCGTGGTAAACCTTTTTGTCGAACCTTCGACTCGCACACGCATTAGCTTCGAACTGGCGGAGCAACGTCTATCCGCCGACGTGATCAACTTTACGGCTGAGGCTTCGTCGCTAAAAAAAGGGGAAACTCTTAAAGACACCGCCAAAAACCTCGAGGCATTAAACACGGACTTTATCGTCATCCGTCACAGCGCTTCCGGAGCCCCGCATTTTCTGGCGCGTGTGCTGAACGCGAGCGTAATTAATGCGGGAGACGGCGCGCATGAGCATCCCACGCAAGCGTTGCTGGACGCATTTACGATACGTGAGAAGAGAGGGAAGATTGCTGGGCTGAATGTAACCATTTTGGGAGATATCCTGTATAGCAGGGTTGCCCGCTCGAATATCTGGGCGCTAACAAAGCTGGGAGCCAAAGTGACGCTCTGCGGGCCATCCACGCTCGTTCCACGGGTGTTCGAACAAATGGGCTGTCGAGTGACACACGATGTAAACGAAGCCATTTACGATGCCGACATCATTCATCTGTTGCGAATTCAGCACGAACGCCAGCGGAAGACAATGTTTCCCAGCCTGGGTGAGTACACCAGTCTTTTTGGATTGAATCGCGCGAGGCTGGCGCTCACGAAACCGGATGCGCTGATTATGCATCCCGGTCCGATTAATCGAGGTGTCGAAATTGATAGCGAGATAGCGGATAGTCAGCGTTCGCTGGTATTGGAGCAGGTTACCAATGGATTAGCTATCCGCATGGCGGTTCTCTTCCTGGTGAATGGTGGAAAAGGTCCGCAGGAAGTTTCCGGCGGATGAAGGCTCTCGGGATCATACCGGCCCGCTACGGGTCGACCCGTTTCCCAGGCAAACCGCTGGCATTAATCTCCGGCAAACCGCTGCTTCAGCGCGTTGTTGAACAGTGCCGGAAAGCAAAATTACTCTCCGATATTATCGTTGCGACGGACGACACCCGAATTTGGGAAGTGGCACAGGACTTCTGCCGCGTGGAGATGACTCGTCCTGACCATCCCAGCGGATCGGATCGAATCGCCGAAGTTGCGGAGCGCTGCGCCTGCGACGGAATCGTCAATATTCAAGGCGACGAGCCTTTGATTGACCCCGCCGTAATCGATGCGGTCGCCGCCGCGCTTGGACAGGCAGAGATGTCTACAGCTGCGACTGCCATCAGGAGTCCGGAAGAATACGAGAATCCGAACGTAGTGAAAGTCGTTGTCAACGTCGCTGGCCGGGCGCTATATTTCTCCCGGCGCTCGATACCGTATTTACGCGATGCCGCCAGTTGTCCGATGACCGAGCAATTGGCGGCGTTTCCTTTTTTGAAGCACCTGGGCATATACGGATATCGCCGGGAGACGCTGCTGCGGTTGGTGAAGAACCCTGTTTCGCCGCTTGAGCAGGCAGAGAAATTGGAACAACTGCGCGCGTTGGAGAACGGAATCCAGATAGCGGTTGTGAAAGTGGATTACGACAGCGTGGGCGTGGATTTGCCGGGGGATGTCCTACGAGTGGAGCGGATGCTGAAAGGCGAATGACAGCAGGGCGGGCGGATGGTTGAAGGCGGCCGATTTCGGCGGTTTCAGCTTCCATCGTGAATCAACGCAAACGAATGGCGGCCTTTTTGATGAAATACATTTTTGTAACCGGTGGCGTGGTCAGTTCTCTTGGCAAGGGCCTCACGGCCGCGTCGTTGGGAACCCTGCTGGAAAATCGCGGCCTCAAAGTGGCGCTTCAGAAATTTGATCCTTATCTGAATGTTGATCCGGGCACGATGAGTCCGTACCAGCATGGCGAAGTCTATGTTCTGGACGACGGCGCGGAAACCGACCTTGACCTGGGCCATTACGAGCGATTCACCAATGTTCAACTTACTCGCCTTAATAACCTTACCAGCGGCCAGGTCTATCAGACCGTTCTGAACAATGAGCGTGAGGGAAAATATTTAGGCAAGACCGTGCAGGTGATTCCGCATGTGACGGACGAAATAAAGAATCGAATTCATGTATTAGCGGAGCAATCGAAGGCGGACGTTATCATCACGGAAATCGGTGGCACCACCGGCGACATAGAGGGGTTGCCCTTTCTCGAAGCGATCCGGGAGTTTGCGTTGGAAGTGGGATATAACAACGCGATTTTTGTCCACGTTACTTACGTGCCGTTCATCAAGGCGGCGGGCGAACTGAAATCAAAGCCTACGCAGCAGTCTATTGCCAAGCTTCGGGAAATCGGAATTACGCCGCACATTATCGTCTGCCGGTGCGAGCAACCGCTCGACAAGGAAATCCGCCAGAAAATTTCCCTCTTTTGCAACGTACCGTACGAAGCGGTGATTGAAGAAAAGGACGTGGATCATAGTATTTACGAAGTGCCATTGATGTTGCAGCGCGAACGCATGGACGATTTGGTTTGCAATCTTCTCCGGTTGGACGCTCCGGCGCCAAATATGGCGCATTGGCAGGAAATTATACGGAAGTTGATTGCGCCGCAGCACCGGGTTCGAATTGGCGTCGTGGGCAAATATATAGAACTGCAGGACGCCTACAAATCCGTGTATGAGGCGATTATTCACGGAGGCATCGCCAATGATTGTGGTGTCGAGATTCAAAAGGTGGATTCCGAAGACCTGGAACGTGATGGCGCGGAGAAACATTTAAAAGGCCTCGGGGGAATTCTCGTTCCTGGTGGTTTTGGTGAGCGCGGCGTGGAGGGCAAGATAATTGCCGCACGGTATGCTCGCGAAAATAATGTTCCGTATTTGGGCCTTTGCCTCGGCATGCAAATCGCCACTATCGAATTCGCGCGGAACGTGCTTAAGCTTTCAAAAGCGCACTCGACCGAATTTGATCCCGGCACCCCGCATCCAGTAATCGCCATGCTCGATGAGCAAACTCGCGTTACTAAAAAAGGAGGCACGATGCGGCTCGGAGCGCAGCCCTGCCAGTTGGTGGTTGGCACCAAAACGGCGCGGCTTTACGGAGCATTCGTGGTCAATGAACGACATCGGCACCGGTATGAGTTTAACAACACGTATCGCGAGCGGTTTGAAAAGGCAGGTTTTGTTTTCAGCGGACACACTCCCGATGGCAAGTTGGTTGAGATTATCGAGCTGCCCAAGCATCCATTCTACATTGCAAGTCAGTTTCACCCGGAATTTCACAGTAAGCCGCATCAACCACATCCGTTTTTCCGAGGCTTCATTGCCGCTGCTCACGCTCGCATCCATAGCCGCGCGCTGTAACGGCGCCTCCGGATGCGTTCCGTTTAATTATTTTCAGTTCTTCCGGGATCTGTCATTCTTTGCCGGGACGCTCGCATTTCCAATTTGATGACTTACCCCGACGCCATTGAATATTTGTATCGCTTACGTTGGTTCGGCGCGAAACTCGGGCTGGAAAATACACTGCGGCTCGCAGATCTTTTTGGAAATCCCCAGCGTCGCTTGCGATTTATTCACGTTGCGGGGACCAACGGAAAAGGTTCCACGTGCGCCATGCTCGAAAGCATTTATCGCGCGGCTGGATTGCGGGTCGGACTTTTCACTTCGCCGCATCTGGTGAGCTTTAATGAGCGCATCCAGGTGAATCGTGAGCCTATTTCGGACGCTGACGTCACTCATTTGGTCGCCCGGCTGCGTTCGCTCCTGGAAAACGAATGGCCTGATATGGCTTCCGCGAATCACCCGACGTTTTTTGAAGCTGTCACAGTCATGGCTTTGGTTTATTTCGGCGAACAAAAGTGCGACCTGGTGATTTGGGAGACGGGTCTCGGTGGACGTCTGGACGCCACCAACATCGTAACTCCCATCGCGAGCATTATCACCAATGTGCAGTACGACCATCAGCAATGGCTGGGGGACAGTCTGGAGAGCATTGCTGCCGAAAAGGCCGGCATTATCAAAACGGGGGTACCGGTCATCACTGCAGCCAATGAACGCTCTGCTCTCCGAGTGATCGAAGACATTTCCGGGCATAAGAATGCGCCTTTGATTCGTGTCGATACTTCGGACATCGCAAAATTTTCATTGGATACATCGCGGCTTGCTCTCTCTGGACAACATCAACGACTCAACGCAGCCATCGCCGCTGTAACCGTTCGCGCTTTGGCGGATCAAATTAGTGTCAGGAATGACCTAATTCAAACCGGTCTGGCGCAAGTCCAATGGGCTGGACGATTTCAATTGGTTGCAACCTCCTCCGGGCAGAGAATCCTGCTTGATGGCGCTCATAACATTTCTGGCGCCGAAACGCTGGTAGCAGCTCTCAACGAATATTTTCCTTCTATCGAAAAGACTCTCGTCCTGGGTATTTTGCAGGACAAAGACTGGCGGCGAATATGTGAAATCCTTTCACCGCTCGCTTCACGAATCTTGTTGGTACCGGTTGCCAGTGACCGCAGCGCCAGTCCGGAGGAACTTGGCAAAGCATGTCGGCATGGAAATCCACGCGCACAAGTAATCGAATATGCCAACTTCAAGGAAGCTTTTGCGGGCGCCAAAGCTGACAGCTTTGTGGTTGTGGCCGGTTCACTTTACCTGGTAGGAGAGGCGTTGGAAGTAATGCAACTCTCACCTTCCAGGTTGCAATCTGAACGCGGCCTCAATGAATGGACCGGACAGGTGCCACCTTCGCAAGCCGCTACGTGCTGAATCCGGACAGCGGCTTTTCGATGAACTCATGCGGAGATTTGACGTCCTGCCTCAGTGTCTCTCCCGAAAAGGAAGATTTTTCTGGACCAAAGCCCCCTTCCGGATCTACTCTAACCCGGTTCCCCGCGCGCGCGACGTTTGTTGTATGAGCCAAATTGTTTCACTCCACTTGACTCAAGGGGTTACTTTCGATGTTGGAGGTACGCTCATCGAGCCCTGGCCCTCGGTGGGCCACGTTTACAATGAGGTGGCTGTGCGGCACGGATTTAAAAATATCACCCCGGAGATATTGAATCGACAATTCGCCGCAGCCTGGAGCGCGCAAAAGGATTTCAATCACACTCGATCCGAGTGGGCGGCGCTCGTAGAAGCCACATTTGAAGGGTTGACCAGAACACCGCCGGGATCGGATTTCTTCACTGAACTCTACGCCCGGTTTGCAGAGCAGGAAGCCTGGCGTGTTTTCGACGACGTCGTACCCACTCTCGATGCCCTGGCATCGCGCGGCATGAAGCTGGGCGTGATCTCGAATTGGGACGAGCGGCTTCGACCACTACTTCGCGCACTAAAGTTGCATGATTACTTTGATTCAATTGTCGTTTCCCACGAAGTAGGTTTTCCCAAACCGTCGTCGGTCATTTTCCAGCACGCTTCGGAAAAGATGGGCCTGCCGCCGGAATCGCTTCTGCATGTCGGTGACAGTTTTGGAATGGACGTAGACGGCGCTCGCGCCGCGGGTTTCGAGGCGCTGGAAATCCGGCGCAGACGGGAGAATGGTCAATCCCCAGGAATAACATCGCTTCTGGAATTGATCTCCCTCTTGCCGGAGCCCACATATCGTTAAGGCGAATTAGAAGTATTGATTTGTCTTATTTCACTCCAAAGTTGCTAACTCTTATTGACGTTGGTTGGGTTCCGATTAGATTTTCTCCATCGAGCCCGGCTCGGGTTCAGGCTCTCAGCCAGGCCGGGATTCGCTCCCGATGAACATCATTAGGAATATTTTTGGATCATCACTCGGCAAGAAGTATGTGATGGCCGTCAGTGGATTTGTTCTGTTCCTTTTCGTCATCGGGCACCTGGCGGGCAACCTCCAAATCTTCATTGGACCGGAAGCCATCAACCGTTACGGTCACTTCCTTCAGTCCAATCCTGAACTGATCTGGCCGGCGCGATTAGGACTTTTGCTGATGGTATTTCTTCATGTCTGGTCTGCGATAAAGCTTTCTATCGAGAACAAAGCCGCGCGTCCCGTTGAATATGCTTCCTACAAGCCCATCGCATCGAGCTACGCGTCGCGGACGATGTTAATGAGCGGTCTGATTATTTTTGCCTTTATCGTTTATCACCTCCTTCATTTCACAGTTCAACTGGCCTACGTCAACGGTACCGGCCAAAAATTTTCGGACCTGATGGACCTGGAAAAGCGACATGACGTTTTCCGCATGATGGTGATTGGATTTAACAACATCTGGGTTTCCGGCTTCTATGTTATTGGTATGGGTTTGCTGTGCCTTCACCTCAGTCACGGCGTGAGCAGTATGTTTCAATCTATTGGGTGGAAAAACAAAGCGTATGGGCCCTGCCTGGACAAGATGGCGCGCGTTTTCGCCATCCTGATCTTTTTGGGTTATGTATCTATCCCTCTCGCAATACTCCTGGGTTATGGAAGGGTTCATTTGAAGTGAAGCGTTGCTTATGAGTCTCGACGCTCGCATACCTTCAGGTCCGCTCGCGCAAAAGTGGGACAAGCACAAGTTTGACTTGAAGCTGGTTAACCCGGCCAACAAACGCAAATTTGAGGTGCTGGTTGTGGGAAGTGGTTTGGCAGGTGCTTCGGCGGCTGCATCACTCGCTGAACTCGGGTATAAGGTAAAATGTTTCTGTTTTCAAGACAGCCCTCGTCGCGCTCACAGCATCGCCGCACAGGGTGGCATCAATGCCGCCAAGAACTATCAGAACGATGGCGACAGCATTCACCGGCTGTTCTATGACACGATAAAGGGCGGCGACTTTCGCGCACGTGAAGCCAATGTTTATCGCCTCGCCCAGGTCAGTGTAAATATCATCGATCAATGTGTTGCGCAGGGCGTTCCCTTCGCCCGAGAATATGGCGGCCTTCTTTCCAATCGTTCATTCGGTGGGGCGCAGGTGTCCCGCACCTTTTATGCGCGTGGTCAAACCGGACAGCAATTGTTGCTGGGAGCTTACCAGGCGCTCAGCCGGCAAATTGGTCTCGGCGCAGTTCAGATGTTTCCTCGCACCGAAATGCTGGACCTTGTCCTCGTCAACGGTCATGCCAAAGGGATTGTAATCCGAAACCTTGTGTCCGGTGAAATTACTTCGCACGCTGGCGACGCGGTCGTTCTTGCCACGGGCGGTTATGGAAACGTGTTCTTCCTTTCGACCAATGCGAAAGGTTGCAATGTGACAGCTACCTGGCGCGCCTTCAAGAAGGGTGCATACTTTGCCAACCCTTGTTACACGCAAATTCATCCCACGTGCATACCGGTGAGTGGTGATCATCAGTCCAAGCTGACCCTGATGTCCGAATCGTTGCGCAACGACGGCCGTGTCTGGGCTCCCAAACGCAAGGAGGACTGCACTAAACTGCCGCCCTCCATTGCCGAAGGTGATCGTGATTATTTTCTCGAGCGCAAATACCCAAGCTTCGGCAACCTTGCTCCCCGTGACATCTCGTCGCGCGCGGCCAAGGAAGCCTGCGATGACGGGCGGGGGGTTGGACCTGGCGGGCTCGGTGTATACCTCGATTTTTCCGACGCGATCAAGCGCCTTGGTGAAGATGTGATTCGTGAACGATACGGGAATCTATTCGACATGTATGAAAAGATTACCGGTGAAAACGCATACCGGATGCCGATGCGAATTTATCCTGCTGTCCACTATACCATGGGTGGCACGTGGGTGGATTACAATTTGATGAGCACCATTCCGGGCTTGTTCGTGCTCGGCGAAGCGAATTTTTCGGATCACGGCGCCAATCGTCTCGGTGCCAGCGCTCTCATGCAGGGGCTAGCGGACGGTTATTTCGTTCTTCCCTACACAATTGGAAATTACTTCGCGACCACGAAGGAGCGGAAACCTCCAGCTGATCACGCAGAGTTCAGGAAGGCGGAAAACGATGTCCGCGAGACCACGAAAAGGATGTTAGGTCTGAAGGGCAAAAGATCGCCGACTTCATTCCATCGAGAATTGGGGAAACTTCTTTGGGACAAATGCGGAATGGCACGCACGGAAGCGGGCTTGAATGACGCGTTGAAGCGCATCCCGGAATTGCGGGAAGAGTTTTGGAAAAATCTGAGTGTGCCGGGTGAAAGTGGAGGTCTCAATCAAAGCCTTGAGCATGCGGGCCGGGTGGCGGATTTCATGGAATTCGGAGAGTTGCTATGCCGTGACGCTCTTCATCGTCGCGAATCCTGTGGTGGGCATTTCCGCGAAGAGTTTCAAACGGCTGACGGCGAAGCGCAACGCGACGATGAGAATTTTGCTTACGTGGGCGCTTGGGAATACCAGGGAGCTGGCAAAGCTCCTGTATTACACAAGGAATCGTTAGTCTACGATGAAGTGCATATGAGCACACGAAGCTATAAATAAGCGGCACACTCTCGCCATGAATCTCACGCTTAAAGTTTGGCGGCAGCAGAACCAGTCGGCGGCTGGGAATTTCGAAACCTACGAGGCCAAACACGTCTCGCCCGACATGTCTTTTTTGGAAATGTTGGATGTCGTCAATGAGGACTTGATCGCCTCTGGCCGGGAGCCGATCGCATTCGATTCCGACTGTCGTGAAGGCATTTGCGGCATGTGCTCCCTCGTGATTAACGGTATTCCTCATGGCGGGCATCGCGGAA
>JADMIO011222165.1_pt1 | contig 41396 bp, 32 predicted proteins | sample 8958161 | NCBI WGS metagenome assembly JADMIO01 (sample SAMN16585339, study PRJNA669376) | soil metagenome | isolation source: Crop rotation soil | place: USA: Cullars Rotation, Alabama | collected 2011 | reverse complement strand
ACGAAAGGCCCAGTCTTTCGACTGAGCCTTTCGTTTTATTTGACCATGTTGGTATGATTTAAATTAATACGACTCACTATAGGGTCAGTGCGGCCGCGACTTCAAGTCACGTGAATTCCAAGCTTCGGATCCCACTGTGCTGGAAAGGCTTCTTGGTGGGTCGGTAGCGCCGACTCGAGCTCGACTTGAAATGGCTGCTTGGAGGAGGACTCTGATGCATAAGGTTATCGGTTCAGCGCTGGTGCTTGGGCTGTTGGGCGCGTGGTCGCAGGTGGCGGTGGCAGCCGAGCCGGGCGCAGCGCCCGCTGCAGGCGCCGCGACGGCGGACCCCGCCGCAGCGCCGACCCCCGATGCGGCCAAGCCCGAAGCCCCGCCTGCCGGTGAGGCTCCTGCTGGCGACGCCACGGCCGGCGCCGCAACCGCTCCGGACAAAGACTCCGGCATGGTGGCCGATGCCGAAGCCGGTGGCTCTCCGGTCGAGCTGCCCGGCAAGACCTATCTATTCGTTGGCGCGCGCTACCGCGCGATCATCGTGCCCAAATTCATGATCAACCTGTTCGGCGACGGCGGCAAAACCGTCCTCGTGCACGCGTTTGGTCCAGAGTTCGCGGTCCGCAAGAACGCGTTCGAATACAACCTGTCGGTTTGGTTCGCCGGCTACGGCATGGACGACACCGCGTTCAAGGCCAAGGACGACGGCGCGCCCGCGTGGGAGCTCGTGAACAGTGACCTCAAGTCGCTCTTCATCAGCTCCGACTTCGTGTGGAGCCAGGATTTCAGCCCCGAGTTCGCGCTCAACTACGGTCTCGCCGGTGGCTTCGGCATCATCTTTGGTGACCTGCACCGCGTGCAGGCCAAGCCGGGCAGCCCCAGCGCCGATTCGAACACGGGTGAGGGCTTCGTGCGTTGCACCGGCCCTGGTGACGTCACCTCGTTCTCGAACCCCCCCGACTCGTCGTTCTGCGACGACTCCAACAAGCACTACGGTGATCACGCGGAGCCGAGCTGGGCCGACGGCGGCTCCAAGCCGATCTTGTTCCCCTGGTTCGTGCTGCAAACTGGCCTGCGCTACAAGCCGCACCGCAACTTTGTCATGCGTCTCGACGCAGGCTTTGGCACCAGCGGCTTCTTCCTCGGCTTGGGCGCTGACTACGGTCTATGAAGAACGCCTGGGGGCACGCCCGTTTTGTCTGATCCGAACGAGCCCGAATTACCGCAACGATACGAGCCGGTGCGCCGGCTCGGCAGGGGAGGAGGCGGCGAGGTCTGGGCCGTCCGAGACCGCGCCACCAGCCGTACGTACGCGCTGAAGCTGCTCGCCGAAGAAGCGAGCGAGCGCGAGATGGCGGCGCTCGTGCGCGAGGCCGTTGCCTTGAGTGGCCTCGAAGGTTTGGGCGTGCCGCGCGTGATCCGCTTCGGGCGCTTGCCCGGCTCGGGCCGGCCGTACCTGGTTCGCGAGGTGGTCGAGGGCGAAAGCTTGGAGGCCCTGCTTTCGCATCGCGGCAACGCTCGCGCAGCGCTCGAGATCTTGGCCCGCGCCGCCGACCAGCTGACGGTGCTGCATCGCGCAGGCCTACTGCACGGTGACGTGAAGCCCGCCAATCTGATCGTCGAGCCCGGTGGCTCGGTGGTGTTCGTCGATTTGGGGCTGGCCGCGCCGTGGCGCGAGGGTGGCGCGTTCGCCGAGGGCCTGACGCCACGCTACGCTGCGCCCGAGCTGTTCGAGGGCAAGCCGATCACGGTGCGGGCAGAGGTGTTCGCGCTGGGCGTGGTGTTGGCGGAGATCTTGGAAGCCGACGGGCTGGGGCTCGACCCTGCCGTTCGGGCTCAGCTGAACGACGTTTCCGAGCGCGCGATGGCGCGCTTGCCGGAAGAGCGCTTTCCGTCGGTCGATGAGCTCGCGAGCGAGATTCGCCGCGCGTTGGGGGTGCCCACGCAAGACGCAATCTCCGCGGCCGGCAACGTGCTTTGGCCGGTTTCGGGCATCGACAGCGTCTCCAGCCAGCTGCTGGAAGCCGCGCAGGCGCTCGAGCCCAGCGGAGTACTGCGCATGGAAGGGCCGCCCGGCTCTGGTCGCAGCGCGTTGGTGCGGCGATTGGCGTGGTGGCTGGGCATGCTCGGCAAGTCGGTGGCGTGGATCGACGACGCCACCAGCACCGCGACCGTGAAGGGTGAGCTTTCGGCCAACACCAGCTTGGGCGACGCCTTCGTGCTGGTCGACGACGCTGACGGTCTAGACGACGAAGCCTTCGCGGTCGTGCAAGCCGCGGTCGAAAAGGGCGCGCGATTGGTGGCGGTGGGCGGCGCACGCTTCGAAGGCGCGCGCGTGTTTCCGATCCCGGCCCTCTCGGAGCCGGTGTGCCTCGAGCTGGTGCGGCGCGCGGTGCCGTCGCTCACGGCGGGCTTGCAAAAGCGGCTGGTACAGCTGGCCGACGGGCGCCCGGGCGCGTTGCGCAGGCTGGTTCGGTTGATCGCGTCGGAGGCCGTCGCTTCGGCGGCCGACTTCGACCGTGTCGTCGGCAACGCGCCGCCCAGCGACCTAGCGGTGCCGGAAGCCCCGCTCGAGCGCGCGCTGTATTTCTTGGACCGAGGTCGCCTCATCGACACCGCGGCGGCTTTGGCCGTAGTTTCGGCGCGTGAGTTAGCCAGCTCCGTTCCGCTCGGAATCGCCAAAGCGAGGCTCGAGCTCGGCTTGGGTGAAGAGCGGAACGCCTTCGAACGGCTGGAGCGGCTCGCCAAAGGCACCAAATCGTCCGACGCCGACCGGCGTAGCATCATCTTGTACCGGGCGCGTGCCCGGCTCGGGCTTGGCGAGTACGCGCCGGCGCTCGAGGAGCTTTCGCCGTTGTCGGTCGAGCCAGACGCCATCGGCACCGAAGCCCTGACGTATCACGGCCTCGGGCAATCGCTAGTCGGTAACCACGACGAAGCGCGCCAAGAGATCTCGTCGGCTATCGAGCGTGCGCGCGCCGCGCAGCAAATGCGGCTCGAAGCGTTGGCGTACGCGTCGCTGGGCTTCGTGCTGCAGCGCGCCGACCGCATCGACGAAGCGCGCGACACGTATCGGGCGGCGCTGACGGCTTGTGAGCGCGCTGGCGACGCCGGCACGTTGGCAACCGTGCAGACCAGCCTGGCAGGCCTGCTCAAGGTGCGCGGCGACATCGCTGGCGCGATCGAGCTGTTCGAAGCTGCGGTCGACATGGGGCGCCGCAGTGGGCGCCGCTCCACCGTGCGCCAAGCCTTGCTCAACCTGGCCAACACCGATCTCTACCTGGGTCGTCTGTCGCGTGCGCAAACCAGCCTGGCAACGCTGCGAGAACAGAGCGCCCAGCTGCCCAAAGTGATGCTGGCGCAGCTCCTGGGTAACGAGGCCGACTTGCTGGCTCGCCAGGGGGAACACGCCCAGGCGGCGGCGCTGTTTGCCTCGTGCGCGGCGGCCTACGCGGAGCTCGGCCGCAAGCTGGACGCGGCCGAGGCACAGCTGGAGGCGGTGTTGGTCGCCACGCGCGTCACCCACCCAGACGCCGCGCGGCTGCGTCAAGACCTCGAGCGCGCCGAGGAGATGCTGAAAGGCTCGCCCGCGCACCGCCCGCTGTTGCTGTTGGCTCAAGGCAGGGTGGCCGGTTTGCTCGGTGACGAGCTGGACGCACGAGAAAAGCTGGACGCCTCTCTGGAAGCCGCGCGCGGCGCGCAGCAGCGCGAGTGGTTGTGGCGCTCGCTGGAAGCGCGCGCGGAGTTGGAAGAACGAGGCGGACAACCGCTGCTCGCTCGTCGTGACCGCGAAGAAGCGCTCGCCGTGCTCGAAGAAATCGGTGCACGCCTGCCGCGGGATCTGCGCGAGGTGTACTGGAACGACCCGCGCCGCAAGTCCTTGCGCGGCAACGTGTCCGGCACGGTGGCCCACGCCGCAACGGAGTTCTTGCCGTTCGCACCGCTGAGCTCGCTGCCCGCCTCGCCCACGCTGACCCGGCGCAACACCGGCACGACCTCGTCCATGTCGCAGATGGGCGGGCTGACGCCGCTCGAGCAGCGGCTGTCGCGCATTCTCGAGGTGAACAGCGATTTGGCGGGCGAGCTCGACGTCGAGCGCTTGACCGCGAAGATTATCGGCCACGCCGTCGAGCTTTTACGGGCCGAGCGCGGCTACGTGCTGTTGGCAGAGTCGGACGGTTCGCTCACCGTGTACGCCGCGCGCGGCGGCGCTGGTGACGCTGCCCGTACAGAATTTTCTCGCTCGATCGCGGAAGAAGTCGTGGCCACGCGTGAGCCCGTAGTGACGCTGGACGCCCAAGGTGACGCGCGCCTCAAGTCGTACGCCTCGGTGCACCAGCTGCTGCTCGAATCGGTAGCGTGCGTGCCGATTTTGGCCCCCTCCGGCCAGGCCATCGGCGCGCTCTATCTCGAGACGCGCGTGCGCCCCGGGCGACATTTCGAGCGCGAGCTGCCCACGCTGCGCGCGTTTGCAGATCAGGTAGCCATCGCGCTCGAGAACGCGCGCCTGGTGGGCGAAAATCGCCGCCGCGCCGACGACCTGCTCGCGGCCAACGAAGAGCTGGCCGAGGCCCAAGAGCGCTTGCGCGAGCTGCTGGACGGCCGCACCGAGCAACTGAAGCGCACCCGCCAAAAACTGCGGGACGCGCGCGAGACGCTGTACGGCCATTTCGGCTACCAGGGGCTGGTTGGCACCAGCGGCGCCATGCGCAAGGTCTACTCGCTGGTCGACCGCGTGAAAGACACCGACGTGCCGGTGCTGATCACGGGCGAGTCCGGCACTGGCAAAGAAGTCGTGGCGCGGGCCGTGCACAACGCCTCGGCGCGCAGCAAAGGCAAGATGCTCGGCGTCAACTGCGGCGCCATTCCGGAGAATTTGCTGGAAAGCGAGCTGTTCGGCCACGTGCGCGGCGCTTTCACGGGCGCCGATCGCGATCGCAAGGGGCTGTTCCGCGAGGCCGAGGGTGGCAGCATTTTGCTCGACGAAATCGGCGAAATGCCGATGAAGATGCAGGCAGGCCTGCTGCGCGTGCTGCAAGAAAAGCGCGTGCGCCCCGTGGGTGGCAGCCAAGAAGAGCCGGTGGACGTGCGCATTTTGTTCGCGACCAACCGCGATCTCGAGCGCATGGTGCAAGAGGGCAAGTTCCGCGAGGACTTGTACTACCGCATTCACGTCGTCGAGATTCACCTGCCCGCGCTGCGCGAGCGTGGCGAAGACGTGCCCCAGCTGGTCGACTACTTTTTGGGACTATTCGCGGCGCGCTACAAGCGCGAAAAGAAGAGCGTCTCGCGCGACGGGCTACGCCGTTTGCAGGCCTACGGTTGGCCCGGCAACGTGCGTCAACTCGAGCACGTGCTGCTGAACGCCTGGGTCATGAGCGAAGAGCAAGAGCTCTTGGCCGAAGACTTCGAGCTGCCCGACGGCTTCCGGCCCGAGGCCGACCGCGCGCCCAGCGTGCTACGCCCGCCCAAGAAGGGCACCACCTCTCAACACCGCCGCGACGAGCGCGAACGCATCTTGGAAGCGCTGCGGTCGTGCAACTGGAACCGCGTGAAGGCGGCTGAAGTGTCGGGGATTCCGCGCAGAACGTTTTATCGGCGATTGCGCGAATACGGGATTCAGTGAGAGAGAGTTGGCAGTTGGCAGTTAGCAGTTAGCAGTTGGTCCTGTCGGGCCTGAGGCGCCGGCCGTTCTGATGAGCTGGCGAAGCGCGGAACTGCCAACTGCCAACTGCCAACTGCCAACCCTCACATCCCCAAGCCTTTGAGCTTCTTGTGCAACCCCTCGCGGGTGATACCCAGCGCCTTTGCGGCGCTAGTCTTATTGTTTCCGTGCACAACGAGGGTGCGGGCCAAGATGCGGCGTTCGACGCGGTCCATCATTTCGCGCAGCGTGCCGCTGCCGTCGTCGGCTTCGTCCTCGGCTTGGGGCTCTAGCTCGGAGGCGCTTCGCTCGCCCGCTTTTTGATCGTTCGTGCGGACTCGGGCGCTCAGCAGCTCGGGTGTAATGAACGTCTCGCCGTCGGCCTGAATGACGGCGCGCTGCACTTCGTTCTCCAGCTCACGCACGTTGCCGGGCCAGTCGTACGCTTGCAATTTTTCCAGCGCTGGCTGGCTGAAGCCCGCTATCTCGCGACCGAACTCGCGTGTGTAGCGCTCCAAAAAGTGCGCCGCCAATAGCGGCACGTCCTCACGCCGCTCACGCAAGGCCGGAACCCGCAGTGGAAAAACCTTCAGCCGGTAGTACAGGTCCTCGCGAAAGCGCCCTTCCGCGACCTCTTTCTCCAGGTTGCGATTGGTCGCCGCCACGATGCGCACGTTCACGCGGCGCGGTGTCAGCGCGCCAATCGCGCGGATCTCGCCCTCTTGCAACACGCGCAGCAGCTTGGCTTGCAGGCTGAGCGGCATCTCACCGACCTCGTCCAAGAACAGCGTGCCGCCATCGGCGATCTCGAACAGGCCCTTCTTTTCTTCCGTGGCGCCCGTAAAAGCGCCGCGCTTGTGGCCGAATAGCTCGCTTTCCAGCAAGTTTTCGGGGAAAGCCGCGCAGTTTTGCGCCACGAACAATTTGTCGCGCCGCTGTGAGCGGTAATGAATGGCGGACGCGAACAGCTCTTTGCCGGTGCCGGTTTCGCCCTCGACCAGCACGGTAACGCGCGTGTCGACGACCTTGTCGAGCTGCTGCAGCACCTGCGCCATGCGTCGGCTCTCGCCGATGATGCGCAGCGTGCCACTGCGCGAGCGCTCCCGGCCGCGCAAGAATTGATTCTCTCGGCGCAGCTGCTCTTCGGCCAGCGTGAGCCGCTGAATCAGGCGCGCGTTGGCGATGGCTAGCGACGCGCCGTGGGCCAACACACCCAGCGCCTCCACGTCACGCCTGTCGAACATGGCGGGCGCGTCGCGGTTGTCGACTTGCAACACGCCCAAAATATCTTCGCCCTTCCACAGCGGCACGCCAATGGTGCTGCGAATGTTGGCGCCCAACAGCGACTCGGAGCCCAAGGCTTCTCGCGGGGCGTCGGCCGCCAAGACCGCCGCGCGGCCTTCCACGACTCGTCGCGCCACACTCCGGGTGAGCGCGACGGGCCCATCCGGCGCCACCGGCACACCGCCCGGACCACGCACGCGCGTGACCATCGGCAGCAGCAGGCCCTTGTCCGGCTGCGCCTCGTCCATCAACGCCACGGTGGCGTGCGTCGCTCGCGGCGACAGGCGCAGCGCCGCTTCGGCCACTTCGGCCACGACGGTTTCCAGCGATTCGGCGGCGCTCAAGGCTCCCAGCACCGCGCTCCAAACCTTGGGCTCCAGCGTTTGCGGGGCGCTCTGCAGCTCCTGCAAGCTGCGCGTGACCATCACCTCCGGGGCCGCGGGCTCCTCGCCTAGCTTCACCCGCAGGCGCGTGGGCTCGCCACTTTCGCCGCCCAGCTCCAGCTCGTCACCGCTCGCCAGAGCGTGCTCGCCACCGTTCAGGGTCAGCTCGAGCCGGCCGTCGCCGCGCAGCAGAGCGCTGCCATTGGCGCTGCCTTCGTCTTCCACCGCGAAGCCGCCGCCGGTCGCGCGGATGCAGGCGTGACGGTTGGACACGTGCGCGCCGGTGAGCCGCAGCTCACAGGTCGCCGCGCGGCCAATGCGCACGACGTCCGCATCCGATTCGAAGACCTTCCCGGAGTCGTCGCCGTTCAGGACTTCGATTCGGATGCGCGACATCTAGCCTCGAAAGCCAGCAGTCTGGGCGCCGCAACCTCAGTTGCGCGCGTCGATGCGGTACATCACCTGCTTGAGCGCCGAGTCGTAGGCCGATTTTTCACGGTCCGCCGACTTGGCGTTCTTGGTGATGATGGCGTTCAACTTGTCGCTGGTGGGCTTGCTGCCCTTTGGCGACAGGTGGTCGATGGCTTGCGCGGCCACGAAGCGCACGGCGGCGTTGGTGATGCCGTCGATCACGCCGACCAGCTCGTCGCGCGAGGCGTCGTTGCCGAGAATGCCGATCATGTAGCCGGCTTTAACGCCGATGAACTGCGTGGCTTGTTCCTGGCTCTCGGGCTTCTGAATCGCGGCCACGTAGCAGGCGGCGCGGTCACCACAGGCCTTGAGCTGGGCTTCCACCTGCTTGTACAGCTTCTTCTCGATGTCGTCGCTGCCGTAGCGGTCCACGGCGGCTTTGACGGTCGCCAACTGATCGGGCTTCGCCAGCTTGAGCACCGTCTGCGTGACACCGGCTTGGAAAGCCTTGAGGTCGTCGCCGCTGCCCTTGGTCTTGGCCGCGCGGTCCAGCAGCCAATCGATCATGCCCGGGTCGTAGAACTGGCCAGCGGCCTCGGTCAGCACCTCGAGCGCGCCGCCGCCAGGCGGAATCTCCGTCTCGAGCGTGAGCGACTCGAAGGCGGTCTTGAAGGCGGCCTTCGACTCTTCGGTCGCGGGCACCTTGCTCAGCTCGCGCGCCATGACGGCGCGGGTCGACGCGTCCTTCTCGCTCGCCAAGGCGGCGATCAGCGGCGCGGTGGCGTCCGAGCGTCCGCTCGTGCCCAGCACCAGCGCGGCCGTGGCCACGTAAGGCGTGCCTTGCACGTCCTTGCCCGTGATCTCTTTGACGCGGCGCATATTGTAGGCGACCAGCTTGTCTTCCTTGCCTGCGATGAGCTTGGCGGCCGTGTCCACGGTCGGCTTGCCCAGCTTGACCAACGCCAGCAGCGCCGTCGGCTGAATGTCGGCCTTGTTCGGATCGAGCATCACCTTCATCAGCGGTTCGACCGCCTGAGGGTCGCCGATCACGCCCAGCAGCTGCGCAGCGGTAGCCTGCCAAAACTGCTGATCGCGGAACGGATCGATCAGGCTCTTGTCCTTGCCGGGCGGGGTGATCTCTTGATCCAACCGAGCGATCAAGGGACCGACCCACGCCTTGCTCGGCACCTCGAGCATGGACGTGCTGTAGTCTTTGTAGGTCACGCCGCCGAGCATCGTGCTGGCGCGCAACTTCACGAAGGCTTCGACCATCGGCACCGCCAACGACTCGAGCTTCAAGTCGGCGGTCGCCTTCGCTGCCCACTTGATGTCGCTCTCGTCTTTGGCCGTCGCGGGCTTCTTGGCGAACTCTTCGAAGGCCTTCTTGAGAGCCTTTTCGGTGCGCTTGTCCCGGTACGAGGCCAAAAGCTTGATCAGCGAGACGCGCGTCTTGGAGTCGAGGCCGTCGTAGTCGTTGACGTACGTGTTGGTCAGCGGATCGACGGTCTTGTTGATCAGCTCCTGCACCTCGGCGGCCTTGATATCGTTGCCGTTCTTGGTGGCGGCGTCCTCGAAGAATTGTTCGAGGCGTTTGACGGCGCGCGCTTTCCACGAAGCGTCGCTCAGCTTCTCTACCCAAAAGTCGGGTTGGCTCTCGTCTTTGCAGCCGACGAGCATGGAAGCGACCATGACCGTGGCGGTCGTGGTGGTGGCGGTGCCCAGAACGAGCGAGCGGATGAGCGACACGACAGTACGCGAGGAGCGCAGCATAGAAATTCCTCCCGAGACGGATAGGCGAATGGACAGCTAGAGACCTGAGAAGCAGGAGGTATGCGCCAGAAACTCGCGCAAAAACCCCAAGTTCGCGTGCGTGGGGACGCTACGCTGGTAGCCCCGAACCTGTCAATCAACGCTGGAACAGCCACACTGTAGGCCAGCGTGGGTAACGCATCGCGTCACGGCGCATCCCGGCGTCAGCCGATGATCATTGCCTCAGAAAGAGCCGTGCCTCGCTTGAAACGCTCGAAGGCCCAAGCGCCGAACGGCTCGGGCGTAACGCCCGTCGCAATCGCGCGCGCGAGCCGCTTACCGACGGCCGGCGCCATCATGAAGCCGTGGCCCATGAAGCCGCTGGCAAGAAACAGCCCCGGCGCTTCCTCGACCGGCCCAACGATCGGCGCATGGTCCGGAGACAAGTCGTACAGGCCGGCCCACTGACGCTGAATCTTCAGTGACGACAGCGCCGGGCAAGCACCGATCAGCGCGCGCGAGTACAGCGCCAGAAAGCGCAGCGACGACGCTTGGCTCGCACCTTCTGGAGTCTTCGCGTTGCCGATGCCGCCCACGATCTCCCCGCGCGTCGACTGCGAAAAATACAGGCCCGAACCCAAATCAGCGACCAACGGTCCCAGAAATGGCTTGAGCGGCTCGCTCGCGCAAATCTCGTGACGGTGCGGCTTGGTCGGCAGCTCGATGCCCACGCTTCGCGCCAGCTCCGGGCTGAACGCGCCGCACGCATTCACCACGACCGACGCGCGCACGCGCCCGCGCTCGGTCACGACACCCGAAACCTTGCCGCCCGAAGTCTCGATCGCGTGCACCCGACAGAAAGTGTGAATGTCGACCCCCAGCGCCCGCGCGCCTTCGGCAAAGCCCCAAACGAAGGGCCACGGAAACACCACCGCGTCATCGGCGTTGAAACTGGCCGCCAACACGCCCCGCGGCTCCAGCTCCGGCACGATGCGCTGCGCCTCCTTGGCGTCGATCAGTCGCGTTTCCAGCCCCAACCGCCGCTGCAACTCGACGCTCTTCGCCAGCTCGCTCGCGCGCTTCTCGTCACGCGCCAAAAACAAATAACCGCCCTGGCGAAACCAAGTGTTGATGCGGTGCTCGGACGCAAACTCTTTGCACATGCTCAAGCTCTCGCGCATGAGCGTCACGTTTGCTTCACTCGACCACTGCGCGCGCACTCCCCCGCCGTTGCGTCCGCTCGCTCCCCCGCACAGGTACCCCGCGTCCAGAACCAAGATGCGCCGCCGCGCGTGGTCCCGCGCCAAGTGATACGCCGTCGCGAGCCCCATGATGCCCGCCCCGACGACAACCACGTCGACCGCATCCGGCAAAGGCCGCAAAGAACCGCCACGAACCGTCACGCGCCTAAGCCTAGCACCAGGTCTGGGCTGCCAACTCGCAGCTCGAATTGCAGAAGCTGACGGGCGGCACCAGGCAACAGCGCGGAGCTTCGTCGTGCCATGGGCGCCCGCCGAGCCATGCGTGGCGTTCGCGGTGGCAGTGGCAGTGGCGGTGGTCGTGGGGGAGGCCGTGTTCTGGCGGCAAAGGTGGCGTGGGCCGCGGGAGTGACGGTGGTCGTTGCGCCGACGGGGTGGTGGCGGTGGTGCGTTCGCGTTCCGTTATGCGGCGGCGCCAGCGGTGCGCTCGGCGTTGTCAGAGTTTCGCGATTCGGGATCGCGCAGGCTCGTTTCGCCGGCTCCCGACAAGGCATCGCGCTGCTCTTGGCGTTGGCGCTTGCGCTCGCTCTCGCTCTCGCTGCGCGGGCTCGGGTTCCGGCGCCTGGTTGGCGCGTTAGCCCTGCCGCAGGTCCGCAAACCCGCGCACGAGCGCCTCGTGAATCCGCCCATTGCTGGCGAGCAGACCGCGATCGTTGCGCAGCGAGGGCGCTCGGTAGTCGATGGGGTCGCCGTGCGTGTCGGTGAGCTTGCCGCCGGCGGCGGTGACGAGCGCGTCGGCCGCGCAGGCGTCCCAGCGTTGGCCGGCGTAACCGGGCGCGACGTAGGCTTCTACTTCGCCGGCGGCGACGAGGGTGCCTTTGAGGCCAGCGCTGCCCATCACCAGCAATTCGCGCGGGTTGAGTTGCTTGAGCGCGCGTTCCAGCGCGGGGCCGCGATGCGAGCGTGAGCCGACCAGGCGACCTTGACTGACTTCGGCGGTATCGCTCACGTGAATGGCGTCTTGCTTGCCGCCGCGGATGCAAAACGCGCCTTCTCCCACCCAGCCGGCGAAGATCTCTCCGCGCGCGGGCGCGTCGATGACCGAGGCGACGGCGCGCGAGCCTTCGATTAGCCCGATCATCACCGCGAACTCGCCGTTGCGATCGACGAACTCGCGCGTGCCGTCGACGGGGTCGACGAAGAAGACGCGATCCGATTTGCGGAAATCGCTGAACGTGGCCGGATCGCTCTCTTCGGCCACGATGGGCACGCCCGGAAATTCTTGCTCGAGACGCTCGCAAATGAGCGCATTGGCACGGCGATCGGCTTCGGTGACCGGATCTTGCGGCCCCTTGTACTCGACGTCGAACGGGCGCGCGTACACCTCCATGATTACGCGCGCCGCCTCGCTGGCGATGCGTAACAGGACCTCGAGCTCTGCGTTCATGGCCTGATGCCCACGTTGGCCAGCCGGTATTCGAGCGAGCTCTTGACGTCGTCGCTCAGGTACGGCGGCTCTTTGCCGGCGTCGCGCACCAACTGATCCAGCTGCACCGCGCTGCGCGGCCCGATCACGACGGAGCTTAGCGCCTGCTGCGCCAGCGCGTAGCGGAGCGCGGCGGCGCGCATGCTGGTGACTTCGCCCCAAACGCTGGGACGCAGCGCCGATAGCTGCGAAATACGCTTGTTGAAGTCGTCGCTCGTCCAGCGGTCACGCCGATGGTCGCCGGTCGGAAACTGCTTCGTGCTCGGCCACTGGCCGCACAGCAGCCCGTGAGCCAGCACCGAGCGCCCCAGCAACCCGATCTGCTTTTCGCGCGCCAGTGTGACGACGCCCTCCAAGTCTTGCGGATGAAAAGCGCTGTAAGCCAGCTGCAGCACCTGCGCACCAGCGTCGATGGCAAGCTTGCCCACGGCGGCGTCCCCCACGCTGGCGCCCCACGTGCGGATGGTGCCGTCGTCGATCAAAGCGTTGAGCACCTCGGCGACGTGTGGCTTGCCCAGAGCAATGCTGGACGGATTGTGCAGCAACAGCACGTCGATGCGTCGCTGCAGGCGCTCCTTCGACTTGTGGGCGGCCGTGCGCAAATGCTCGGCGTCGAAGCGCTTGACCGGCGGCGTCGCCGAGCGGTCCGTACCCACTTTCGTGATCACGATGGCGCTCGGCTGCGCCGCCAACAGACGTCCGAGCCGGCTCTCCATCGCACCGTTCGCGTAGGCGTCTGCGGTGTCGAACGCCGTGATGCCCAGCGCCAGGGCGCGCTCGATCACTTGGTCTTGTTCGGCTTCGTCGACCGGCCCGTAGCCGTCGCCCGAAAGGCCCCAGGTGCCGAGGCACAGCTCGGGGATCTCGATACCCGTTTTGCCGAGGGTTCGCAGGCGCATGACGGCGCTATAGCACGCTGCCGAAGGACCAGTAGTGAAGGAGCGTGAGCGGTGGGTTGCTGGCGAACACGACGTCTTGGGGGCCGCTTGCCACGCGGTCGGGAAGGGGAAGGGCGAGCTCTTGCAGCTCGCCCGCTGGGACGGCCGTGACCGTGACAACCTGGCCCGCGACCGACAGCGTCGCTCGCGTTGCTTGCTCCGCGCTCAGCCTCACCACCAACAGCCCGCCCGCTTCGAGCCGGAGCCGAAACGCGTCGCTGTAGCGGCGGGCGCGTCCGCCGTCGACGAGGCTCGCCCGGCTTTGGACCACGTTGTCTTGCGTGCTGGCCGGACCGAGCACGTAGCGGTGCAGCGCCTCGCTCTCCAGATCGGCGACGTCCAGCTCGTCGATGGGGCGGCGCGAGCCCACGTCGAGCTCGGGTTTCGCGCCGGAGCCGAGGCTGGCGTAGTTGGCGTGGCACGCCACCATCACCGGGCCGCCCAAAATGGTCGCGCCGTAGACGCTGCGCTCCGTGAGGCACGGCCCCAACAAGCTGGGGATCGCAAACCACTCGGGGTAAACGAGAAAGTGTGTCGGCAGCTGGGCGCGCGGCAACCGTTCGTAATGCTCGAAGCGCGAGCCAGGCCCTGCGACCCAGTAGCGAGCCTCGCCACGTGTCGTGAGGCCCACGACATCGAACGTCTGGTGCCCTGAATAGAATGTGATGGCGCCGGCGTCGTTGACGCCCAACTTTGCTTCGGGCGGCAATTGATCGGCCGCCCAGCGCCCGAGCGACACCTGTTGCGCCGTGATGGCCGCCGCGCTCTGCGCCAAGTCGCCGAGCGAAATTGGCGCCAGCTTGGCAAAGCCCCAGCCGGCCAGCGCTGGCACGGACAGGCCCAGCCAAGACAAGCGCCGGTGCAGGCGCAAAAGCGGCACTGCCAAAAGCTCCCCCAGCGCCGCCAACCCCAACAGCCAGGGCGCGCTGAACGGCCACAAATAGCGCAGCCGATTGACCAAGAAGGTCTCGTACGTCGTGGGTATCAGGACCCCCAACCCAACCAAGCACAGGCCTGCCGCGAAGGCGCGCGCACCACGCCGCTCAGCGGCCAGCCAGAGCGCTGGCAAGCACGCCAACGCCAGGAACCGATAACCCTCAGGTATGAACGTCCAAGACCATTGGCGCCCGTCGAGCAGCGTGCCGTAAAACAACTGCACGTTGCCCAACACCGCGCCGAGCAGCCGTCCCTGATAGTAAGGGTTGGTCGGTAGCCACTTGGCGAGCGTCGTGGTCTGGGCGGCACTGCCAGTGAACAAACCGTTGATGAGCGGCACCAGCAGCGGAGCCGCGAGCGCCAGCAAGGCCGCGCGCCGCGTGGCTTTGCCGCTCAGCGCGAAGGCCCCCGCTACGCACAGCGCCGCTAACGCGCCCTCGGGCCGTAGCAGCACCGCCGCGAATGCCAGCAACAGCAGCTCACGCTGTCGCGAGCGCGAACGTTGCCCCTCGAAAAATTCTGCTGCACGCCGTGCGCTGCGCAAGAGCACGTAGCCGAGCGGCACCACCTCCATGGCGCTGGCCGCAAACCAAGTGTTCGCGGACAACGAAAGCACCAGCAGCCCCGCCGCGCCGGCCAGCGGCCAGCTCAAGAAGCGCCGACCGGCCAGGTAGACCTCGCAGGCCTGGCCGAAAAGCGCGCCGAACCCCAGCACCCAGGTCACGGCCACCAACCCACTGCCCGAAGCGCCCAGCCAAATCGCCGGAACCAGCAGGGCTGGCCAGAGCAGGCTGGTCGCGCCTGGCACGGGCGGCAGGCCCGGCGCGTATTCGAAGGGACGAAAGCGCGCAAAGCTGCGCGCGAACTGGAAATGAATGTAGCTGTCGTCCAGCGGCGCGCCCAGGCTGCCCTGGCCGGCGGACAGCACCGTGGACCTGGCCCAAAGCGCCAGCCCCAGCGTTACCAAAGCGAAGGCGAGCAGGCACGCTGCATCAAGCCGGCTCCAGGCTCGCGCTGGCTGTGCTACGGCGGTGCCGCCATCGCTGACTCCGCCACTCAAAGTCATGTCCGCAGCTCCTCCTAACACGAAGCCGAACCCGTACGCCGACGCCCCGCGCCTACCCGAGGCAAACGAGGTCGATCTGGCGCAGCTCGTTCGCCCCGGCTTTCCGGTGGAGCTCGAGATTGGCCCGGGGCGTGGCGGCTTCTTGTTCGAACGCCTGGCCGCCGTTCCCGAGCTGTGCATGCTCGGCTTCGAAATCCGGCGCAAGTGGGCGACCATCGTCGACAACAAGCTGAAGGCTCACGGCTTGGGCGCGCGCGCTCGCGTGTTTTACGAAGACGCTCGCGTGGCGCTGCCAAGGTTGCCGGCTGCATCACTGAGCCGCGTGTACATTCACTTTCCAGACCCTTGGTGGAAGAAGCGCCACGAGAAGCGCTTGGTCGTGAACGCAAACCTGCTGCCCGACGTCGTGCGTGCGCTGGTGCCGGGCGGTGAGCTTTTCGTCCAAACCGACGTCGAAGATCGTGCGCTCGAATACGAAGCGGCCATCAACGAGGCCGCGGGCCTCACGCCCGTCTCCGGCGGACCGCGCCTCGCCGAAAACCCGTTCCTCGCCCGCAGCCCCCGCGAACATCGCGCCATCAAGGACGGGTTGCCGATTCACCGCCTCCTATACAGGAAGCGGTAGCATCAGAAGTTGTTGGGGTTGGGGCCCCAACAACCCACGCGACGACGGGCTGCCGATTCACCGGCTGTTGTGTCGCAAGGGCTAACGAGGGGGGCACAACAGCGCGCAGCCCCCGGCCTCCCATCCACCGCTTGCTCTACCGCAAAGAGTAGGGCTAGCCTGCCTGCAATCATGCGGCTTCGACTCCGAGCGGCCTTCGCTTTGACCCTGGCTTTGGCCGGGTGCGCCACTTATCGAGAAGACCTGTATCGCGGCCAGCGCCTGTACGAAGAAAACCAGTACGAGCGAGCCTTGGCCGTCTGGCGCGTGTTGGAAACCGACACCGACTCGCTCTCTTTCAACGAGCAGGCTCGCTACGCGTACCTGCGCGGCATGACCGACTACCGCTTGGGCTTCCGCGCCGATTCGCGCCATTGGCTAGCCATCGCCAAAGCCATCGAGCAAGAGCACACCGGTGGCCTCAGCCCCGAGTGGAAGCAACGCCTCGACGAGTCGCTCGAAGACCTGAACAAAGACGTTTACGGCGGTGCCGAGCGCTTCGACAAGAGCCGCTCCACCTTCAAAGAGCACACCAAAGAAGCCGGCGACGACAGCGGCAGCGGCGACAAGCCCAGCGACGGCAAGTGCTACGCGAACTCGGATTGTCCGGACGGGTTCATGTGTGACAACAAACAGTGCGTTAAGCTTTGAGTTGACCTCGAGGCCGCTCGCGCGGGGTTGTTGACTCGTTTGGTTGTTGTCTCTCTGGTTTCCTCGGAGGCTTTGCCTCCTCCGTGCTTCGGCTGGAACGCGTGGCGACTTTCGTGACCTGAAGTGCAGCGTGTGCTCGGTCTCGCCGAGTTTTTTCACTCCGGTCTTCCGCGGCCGATCGTGATCTGGTCTCGCCAAGGTATGGCTGAGCTCGATCTGGCTCGCGCTGTGCGCGAGCTCCCTTTGTTCAGCCCAAGTGCGGGTTCAGCTGAGACGAGCGCGCAGCCGCTGAAAGGCTTTAGCTGAGACGAGCCGCAGCCGTTGTGCGGTTCAGGCGCTGTGCGGTTTTAGCTGAGACGAGCGCGCAGCCGGTCGGCGCGGGCAGCCGCTGGGGTTTTCAGTCGCTGAGCGGTTCAGCCACCGTGCTCGAGTTCATCTCATTCAGCAGCCTGCGCGTCCGGAGGTAGCCGCGGCAAGCGCACGGATCGAGAGAAGAGCTAGAGGATCCAGCTGCACGAGGGAACGGCTACAGCACAGCTGCGGGCGACCCAGCGGATGGGCGCCCGAAACTGCCAACTGCCAACTGCCAACCCCCGAGCGCTAGCTGCGCCGCAGGTCTTGGATCAGATCTCGTGTCCGCAGCTTCTCTTTCTTGAGCTGAGCGACTTGCGCTTGCTCGAGGCTCGTTAGGTAGACTTGCCGTTCCAGGCGATTCACTTCGCTGTCGAGAGAACGATGGCGGCGCTCGAGATCCTCCAAGCTCACTTGCTTCATCTACGTTCCTCCTCCGGGAGTGGCCGACGTCTTCTCGCTGAAAGCTGAAGAGGCACCACTACGCATCGATCATGGAAACTACGCCTCTCACTCCGAGCGTCAATCATCGATTTGGCTTCACGAAGTTGAATTTCGCAGCCTGATAACCTGACGCTTCATTGAAACATTCCGGGATCATGTGCCCCTCAGATCGTGGCGGTGGTTCACGCGTCTGTTAGGCTCGAGTGAGCGCGCATGACTCAATATTTCCGTGTGCTACTGCAGGGTTCCGCCCATCTGGCGCTTGCTCTGGCGATCAGCGCGTGCGGCTCCGCCCCACCGCCCCCTGCCTCGAATGGGCAGACCCCGAACGAACCGGAAATCGAGGTTCCGCGGACGGTCGTGACTCCCGGCGGCGCCAGCAGCATTCAAGACCTGCTGCGCGACGCCGCCAACCTGGCCAAGGCGGAGCGTTGGGGGGAAGCGGCCGCAGCCTACGAGCGGGCCTACACACTGGAACCCGAGGGCGAATTCGGTGACGAAGCGCTGTGGGGCGCTGCCAACGCGCACGACCAGGCGCTCCAGCTCGAACCCGCGCTGGCCCGCTACGAGCTAGTCGCTCGGCGACAACCCGACACCGCTCGCGGCCATGACGCGATGGTGCGCGCCACGCGCTTGCTCGTCTTTCTTGGGCGCTTCTCGCCCGCTGGCTTGTACGCCGAGCGGCTGCTGAAGAAACCGGAACAGCTCAGCGACTTCGAGCGCATCGCCGTGTACAGCGCGCGCGCGTTGGCATTGTTGGAGCACGGCGAGGATCAGCAAGCGTCGTACTTCATCGAGAAGGGGCGCGACATCATCGACGCGCACCAGCTGGATGCCGCGGGGCGAGTACCGCGTGACTTGGCGCAGCTGTACTACGCGCTCGGCGAGTACCGACGCGTGCGCGCCGAGCGCGTCGTCTTTCAGCCGATGCCACCCAACTTTGGCGCCGTGCTCGAAGAGCGTTGCCAGCTGCTGCTCGACGCGCAGAGCGCCTACTCGGACAGCATGCGCGCCTACGACGCGCACTGGTCCGCGATGGCCGGCTTTCGCACCGCCGAGCTCTACCAGCGTCTGCATCAAGACTTGCTGGCCGTGCAGCCCCCGCCCAGCGCCGATACCGAGCGCAAGCGCCAGCTATTCGAAGGCGCGGTTCGGACTCGCTACGCCATCCTGCTGACCAAGGCCAAGGGCATGGCCGAGCACACGCTCGCCATGGCCGATCGCACCGGGGAACGCTCCGAATGGGTGGCACGAACCCGCGAGGCTCTGAAGAGCATCGACGAGCGCATTGCCGACGAAGAGGCCACGCTCGCCAAGCTTCCGTACACCCGCCAGGATTTCGAGGCCTACCTCGCTCAAATGGAGGCCGCGGCCAGTGGGTCGGCACCCAACCCCAGCGGTTCCTCGGGCAACGCGACGCTCAAGCCCAAGACGCCCGCCCCGCCTGCCTCAGGGAAGCGCAAGGCCTCACCGTAGGCTGAAGACCTCAGGGGCTACTTTGCCGCGCCCGGCCCGCCGACTACAGGCAGCGCGTTCAGTAGTTAAGCGCCTGATTTCGTTGGCCTATTGTCCGGTACGTCAATGTGCGCAAAGTTGACGCGGTGCCGGTATGAATTATGCTTGACAGCCCCAGACCCCGGCGCTACCAGAGCGCCGTTCTCCTCGGTCCCCGCCTAAAAGCCCATCTGACCCCTGAACAGGTTGGAGGGGGCAAGGGTGGGGTGCCCCAATTTTACCACCCCAGTCTTCGTGGGTGGAGCTTGGGGAAAGAGGACCCGCTGCAAAGCGGGAGAACACCTACCCGCCACGCTCGCCAGACTGCTCATGCAGCTTCACGGCTCTTCACAAGTGTCCCCGCAAAGCGCCCTCGGAAACGAGTCGGCACGGGCGCGCGCCCAGGCTTCGGGCGCGGTGGCGGCTGTGTACTTCGCTGGCGTAGCTCAATTGGTAGAGCACCTGTTTTGTAAGCAGGTGGTTGCGGGTTCAAGTCCCACCGCTAGCTCCGCAGTCGGCCCACGCGTGATGGCATCAGGTAGCCACGCGCGCGGATTTCGGGTTCTGGCTTCGTTTGGACTCCGGTCCGATGCTCACGCACTCAAGTGCGTTCCGCTTCGGTCCTCGCCCAAGCCTCGCCAGAACGCCGAACTTCGCGCGCGGGTCATCGGGTGGCGTCCTCTTGGGACGGCAGCAAACGTGTCGAGTGCTACAGTTCGTGAATCTTCGGAGAGTTGCCCGAGCGGCCAAAGGGAGCAGGCTGTAAACCTGCCGGATTTATCCTACGCTGGTTCAAATCCAGCACTCTCCACCAGCACACCCCGCTTGCCCGCGGGAACAAACCGCAGCGGCTTCTGTTTCACGGCCCTAGGTCGTGGACGGAGCCGGGCGATGACGAGCTTTGCGGGAGTAGCTCAATTGGTAGAGCGTCAGCCTTCCAAGCTGAATGTCGAGGGTTCGAGCCCCTTCTCCCGCTCAATGTTTTCAGGATCCACTCTCGGATCCAATCTCACGGCTTCCGTCTGTCACCGGATTTTCATCCGTTGGCTACGCGGAGGACGCGTGGGTCAGCCCGGTTGCCAAGTTTGGCCGCTGGCGAAGCCGAGCCGAGGACCGGAGCGGAGCGTACGTCTGTACGTGAGCACCGGACCGCAGGCGAGGCGAAGCCAGCGGGCAAAATCGGCGACCGTCAGCTCAGTCGCGAAACCGTATCAGCAGCCGCACGCCCACCTAGCTCAGATGGTAGAGCACGTCCTTGGTAAGGACGAGGTCACCAGTTCAATCCTGGTGGTGGGCTCGAAACCGTAATTAGTCGGAAGAATAAGTCATGGCCAAAGAGAAATTCGTTCGTTCGAAGCCGCACGTCAACGTAGGGACGATCGGTCACATCGATCACGGTAAGACGACGCTCACCGCGGCGCTCGTGAAGGTCCAGTCGAAGAAGGGCCTCGCGAAAGAGATCAAGTACGCCGATATCGCCAAGGGCGGCATCGTGCGCGACGAGACCAAGACGGTCACCATCGCGGTTTCGCACGTGGAGTACGAGTCGCCGACGCGCCACTACGCGCACGTCGACTGCCCCGGCCACGCCGACTACATCAAGAACATGATCACGGGCGCCGCGCAGATGGACGGCGCGATCTTGGTCGTGTCGGCTCTCGACTCGGTGATGCCGCAGACGCGCGAGCACGTCCTCTTGGCCAAGCAGGTCGGTCTCAACCACATCTGTGTCGCTCTGAACAAGTGCGACGCGGTGGAAGACAAGGACATGCTCGAGCTGGTGGAGATGGAAGTCCGCGAGCTGCTGACGAAGTACAAGTTCGACGGCGACAACGCCAAGGTGACTCAGGTCGCCGCTCTGCCCGCGCTGAACGGCGTGCCGGAGTGGGAGAAGAGCATCGAGAACCTGATCGCGGCGTTGGACTCGGAGATTCCGGAGCCGACGCGCGAAGTCGACAAGCCTTTCCTGATGGCCGTCGAAGACGTGTTCTCGATCAAGGGCCGCGGCACGGTTGCCACGGGTCGTATCGAGCGCGGCATCGTGAAGGTCAACGACGAGATCGAGATCATCGGCTTCGACAAGCTGACGAAGTCGACGGTCACGGGCGTCGAGATGTTCCGTAAGCAGATGGACGAAGGCCAAGCTGGCGACAACGTCGGCTGCCTGCTGCGCGGCATCGAAAAAGAGGGCATCGAGCGCGGCCAGGTTTTGGCCAAGCCGGGCTCCATCAAGCCGCACAAGAAGTTCACGGGCGAGGTCTACGTGCTGAAGAAGGAAGAGGGCGGCCGTCACACGCCGTTCTTCACCAACTACCGCCCGCAGTTCTACGTCCGCACGACGGACGTGACCGGCTCGGTGATGCTGCCCGAAGGCATCAAGATGGTGATGCCGGGCGACAACATCACGGTCGAGGTGGAGCTGATCACCACCGTCGCCCTCGAAGAGCAGATGCGCTTCGCCATTCGCGAAGGCGGCAAGACCGTCGGCGCCGGCGTCGTGACGAAGATTATCGAGTAATTACGGCTAGTTTGGGGCCGGGTGGCGCGATGCTGCCCGGCCGGTCACACTTGGCCCCCTTTCCCGACCCGCGAGCCACGTGAACGACACCAGACGGATCCCGATAGCTCTTTGCTGCAGCGTTTGCAGCGCCCGCAACTACAAGACGACCAAGGCTCGCAAAGACGGCGGGCAGCCTCTCCAGCTCAAGAAGTTCTGCAACACCTGCAACGCGCACACGGTTCACATCGAAGGTAAGTAACGACGGACCCGAGAGGCGGGCTGACACAGCCTCGAAGACCTTAGGGGTGTAGCTCAGTTGGTAGAGCAGCGGATTCCAAATCCGCTGGCCGGGAGTTCGAGTCTCTCCGCCCCTGCTGAAGTGCTCGCGAACAAGAAGAAACGAAGATGGCCAGTCCCGACGACAAAGACGAGAAGCTGAACGACGCCGAAGGCGCCGACGGCGAAGACTCGTCCAGCGAAGCCTTGGCGACCGCGTCGGAATCCAGCGCCACCGAAGCCGAGGGCGAAGCCGTCGACGGCGAAGTCATCGGCGCCGACGGCGAGGTCATCGACGTCGCTTCGACCATCGGCTCCGAGCGCTACGTGCACGCAGCCTTCTTCGCCGCCGGCATCTTGGCCGCGTTCGTGGCCAGCAAAATGCTGGTGTTGATTTGGAACAGCCTGTCGGGTTGGTCGGCCGCCGTGCGCGTCGTGCCGCAGCTCGTCAGCTACACGGAAGAGCAACGTGACAGCTTCGCGCTGATCGCGGGCGCCATCATCGGCGCGCTCACCGTGATTCAGTCGTACCGCAAAGAGTCGGTGCGCACCTGGGCGAGCGAAGTCGCCGCCGAGTTGTCCAAGGTGACTTGGCCGACCCGCGAAGCAGTCTTGAACGGCACCGTGGTCGTGGTGGTCGCGAGCGCGCTGGCCACTGTCTACGTGACTATCTTGGACAGAATCTGGCTGTTTCTAACGACCCTCGTGTACGGAGCTTGAGCATGGAAGCTGCAACCTCGACTCCCGGCAAGAAGTGGTACGTGGTTACGACGTACTCTGGCTACGAGAACAAGGTGAAAGGTGCGCTGCAAGAGCGCATCCGCCAGTTCCACCTCGAGGACAAATTCGGCGAGATCTTGATCCCGTCCGAGCAGGTCACCGACACGCTGAAGGACGGCCGCCAGCGGGTGAAGGCCAAGACCAGCTTCCCCGGCTACATCTTCGTCGAAATGGAGATGAGCGAGCACGTCTGGCACATCGTCAAAGACACGCCGAAGGTTACGGGCTTCATCGGCAACCAGCGTCCTCAAGAGGTCAAGCCGCCTCACATCGAGGACCTGCGCAAGGGCATCGTCGAGGGCGCGGTCAAGCCGAAGCCCCGCCATCAGTTCAGTGAGGGCGACGAGGTTCGCGTCGTGGTCGGCGCGTTCGCCAACTTCTCGGGCACCGTTCAAGAGGTCAAGCCCGACAAGCAGAAGCTCAAAGTCATGGTCAGCATCTTCGGGCGCCCCACGCCCGTCGAGCTCGACTTTTCACATGTGGAGAAACGCTGAGCCTACCCATTCGGGTAGTTACGAAGCGATTCGCAAGGACACACCGTTATGAGCGCCAAGAAGAAGATCAACGCCTACATCAAGTTGCAGCTGCCGGCTGGCAAAGCCAACCCGTCGCCGCCCGTGGGTCCCGCCCTCGGTCAGCACGGCGTCAACATCATGCAGTTCTGCAAGGACTTCAACGCCCGCAGCGCACCGCTGGGCGACACGATCTTGCCGGTCGTGATCACGGTCTACGCCGACCGCTCCTTCAGCTTCATCATGAAGCAGCCGCCAGCCAGCGTGCTGGTGAAGAAGGCGCTGGGGCTGGCCACGCAGAAGAAGCCCGGGTCCGGCTCCAAAGAGCCGAACAAGACCAAGGTCGGCACCCTCTCGATGGACCAGATCCGCGCGATCGCCAAAGAGAAGATGAAGGACATGAACACGACGGATCTCGAAGCCGCCGCTCGCAGCATCGCGGGCACGGCCAAGAGCATCGGCGTGGTCATCAGCTGAAAAGTTACTGGTGCGGCGGCGTCCACCCCTCTGGGTGAATGTTTCCGACCGTCTCCAGGAGTCGAAAGACGAACCCAATGGCAGTGAAAGAAACAAAAAATCGCAAGGCGGCGGCTGCAAAGCGCGACCCAGCCCAGCGCGTCACGGTCGACCAGGCCGTCGCGTTGGTCAAGTCGATGGCCTTCGCCAAGTTCGACGAAAGCGTCGACGTCGCGGTGCGCCTCGGAGTCAATCCGAAGCACGCCGATCAAATGGTGCGCGGAGCAATCGTGCTCCCCAATGGCACCGGCAAGACCGTGCGCGTTCTCGTGTTCGCGCGTGGTGACAAAGAGAAAGAAGCCCTGGCCGCAGGAGCAGACGTCGCCGGTGGCGACGAGCTGGTCGCTAAGGTCGCGGAAGGCTTTCTCGACTTCGATCGCGTAATCGCGACGCCCGACCTGATGGGCGCCGTCGGTAAGCTCGGTCGCGTACTCGGCCCGCGTGGCTTGATGCCGAACCCCAAGGTCGGCACGGTTACCTTCGACGTCACCAACGCCGTCAAGGAAGCCAAAGCCGGCAAGGTGGAGTACCGCGTCGACAAGGCCGGCGTCGTGCATTGCCGCATCGGACGTAAATCGTTCGACCAGGCAAAGCTGACGGAGAACGCGATGGCGCTGATTGGCGAGCTGATCGCCAAGAAGCCGTCGACCGCCAAGGGCATCTACATGCGGAGCATCACGCTCAGCAGCACGATGAGCCCGGGTGTTCGCGTCGACACCTCCACCGTGGTTTCACGTGACGAGGAGGACGCCTGATGGAACGGACTCAAAAAGAGGAAGCGATCAAGGTCATTCGTGACCGTTTCGATCGCATGAGCTCGGCGGTTTTCCTGGATTTCACCGGGATGACGGTCGAAGAAGTCTCCAAGCTTCGCGACGTGTTTCGGGCCAAAGGCATCGAATACAAGGTCGTGAAGAACAAGCTGGTGCAGCAAGCACTCGCCGATCAGCCGTGGAGCAGTGGCCTCGTGCCCGTGCTCAAGGGCATGACCGGTGTCGCTTGGAGCTTCGAGGAACCGAGCGCTGCTGCTCGCGTCGTCAAAGATTTCGTCAAGGACAACGAGAAGCTCAAGGTGAAAGCCGGGCTGCTCGAGGGCCAGGTTCTGAGCAGCAAAGCTGTTGCAGACCAGCTCGCGACCTTGCCGAGCAAAGACGAGGCGCGCTCCATGCTGCTCGCGACCCTCATTGCCGCACCGCAACGTTTCGTCATGTTGCTCAATGCACCGGCCCGCGACTTCGTCGGCGTGCTGGCTGCCAAAGAGCGCAAAGGCGCCTAACCGCGTCGTCTCGTAAATCCCAAAGTTTTAATAAGTTTCGTTTGCAGGAGTTCTAAAATGGCTGAAATTACTCGTGACCAGGTCGTCGATTTCCTCTCTAACCTCCCGGTGATCCAGATCGCCGAGCTCGTCAAAGAGCTCGAGACGAAGTGGGGCGTCAGCGCGGCTCCCGTGATGGTGGGCGGCGGCGGTGGTGGCGGTGCTGCTCCGGCAGCGGCTGCCGAAGAGAAGACGGAGTTCACGGTCGTTCTCGCCGACGGCGGCGCGAACAAGATCAACGTCATCAAGGCGGTCCGCGAGATCACGGCCCTCGGCCTCAAAGAAGCCAAGGACCTCGTCGAGGGCGCTCCCAAGGCGATCAAAGAGAACATCGGCAAGGAAGAAGCCGAAGACATCAAGAAGAAGCTCGAAGCGGCGGGCGCCAAGGTCGAGGTCAAGTAAGACCACTTTGACCTGGTCCCTCGATCCTAGCTTCAGCCACACCTGCGGATTTCAGGTTCGGGCTTCGTTTGGGCTGCGGTCCGGTGCTCACGTACAGAAGTACGTTCCGCTCCGGTCCTCGCCCAAGCCTCGCCAGAACCTGAACTTCGCAGGTGGTTCGGTTGCGGCGTCCTCAGCCGAGCTGGCTGGGGTGGTCGAGAAATCGGGTCAATCGATCGTGAGCGTTGGGTTTGAGTTATTTCCCTGGCCTACGGGTCGGGGGTTGTTGGAAGCGCGCGTGGTCAGCTAGCGCACCGCGGGTCGACGGAAGTGTCCGTCGTACCCGCTATGCGCGTTTTGGAGGTTTCGCATATGGCGTCCAAGGTCCAGTCGAATTTTCGACATCGCACGAACCTCGGTCGTGTTGACTCGATCGTCGATATTCCGAATCTGATCGACATTCAGAAGAGCAGCTACGACAAGTTTCTGCAGACGGACGTGTCTCCGCGCGAGCGGAAGGAAATGGGCCTCGAAGAGGTCTTCCGTAGTGTCTTCCCGATCAAGGATTTCGACGGCACGAGCGAGCTCGTTTACGTCTCCTACAATCTGGAGAAGCCCAAGTACGACGTCGACGAGTGCCGCCAGCGCGGCATGACGTTCGCCGCTCCGATCAAGGTCACCACTCAGTTGATGGTTTACGACACCCGTGAGGGTGGCGAGCGCATCGTGCGCGACATCAAAGAGCAAGAGGTCTACTTCGGCGAGATTCCGCTGATGACCGAGACCGGTACCTTCATCATCAACGGTACCGAGCGCGTCGTCGTCTCGCAGCTGCATCGCAGCCCCGGCGTGTTCTTCGATCACGACAAGGGCAAGACGCACTCCAGCGGCAAGCTGCTCTACAGCGCCCGCGTGATTCCTTACAGCGGCTCGTGGCTCGACTTCGAGTTCGACCACAAGGACATCATGTACGTGCGCATCGACCGTCGTCGCAAGATGCACGCGACGGTGCTGCTGCGCGCTCTGGGTTACAGCACCCAAGAGCTGCTCAACTACTTCTACTCGACGGAAACGGTCTACATCGAGAAGGGCGGCAAGTTCGCCAAGAGCATCGAGTTCGACCTGCTCCCCGGCCAGCGCGCCACGCGCGACATCAAGGTCGGCGCCGAAGTCGTCGTCAAGAAGAACACCAAGTTCACGCGCGCCGCGATCAAGAAGCTCAAAGAAGCCAACCTCGATCGCCTGCCGAACGAAGCCTCGGATCTGATCGGCAAGGTCAGTGGCGAGGACGTCATCGACAAGGAGACGGGCGAAGTCCTGCTCGAGTGCAACGAGGAAGTGACTGAAATCACCCTCGATCGCCTCAAAGAAGCCGGCGTCGCCGAGTTCAAGGTGCTGTTCATCGACGGTCTGAACGTCGGTCCGTACCTGCGCGACACCCTGATCGCCGACAAGGTCAAGACGACCGAAGACGCGATCATGGAGATCTACCGTCGCCTGCGCCCGGGTGATCCGCCCACGCTCGAGACGGCCAAGCAGCTGTTCCAGAACCTGTTCTTCAACCCCGAGCGCTACGACCTGTCGGCCGTCGGTCGCTTGAAGCTGAACTACAAGTTCTACCGCGACATGCCCGAGGACCAGAAGCCTGGCCTCGACGCGACGGTGCTCACGCCCAGCGACATTCAGGAGACCGTTCGTCACCTGATCGAGCTGAAGAACGGCCGCGGCTCGGTGGACGACATCGATCACCTCGGTAACCGCCGCGTGCGCGCGGTCGGCGAGCTGATGGAAAATCAGTATCGCATCGGCCTCGTGCGCATGGCTCGCGCCATCAAAGAGCGCATGAGCGTGTCGCAAGAAATCGACACGTTGATGCCGCACGACTTGATCAACGCCAAGCCCGTTGGCGCCGTGGTCAAGGAGTACTTCGGCAGCTCGCAGCTCTCGCAGTTCATGGATCAGACGAATCCGCTCTCGGAAGTGACGCACAAGCGTCGCCTCTCCGCGCTCGGACCGGGTGGTCTGACCCGCGAGCGCGCCGGCTTCGAGGTGCGCGACGTGCACGCCACGCACTACGGCCGCATCTGCCCGATCGAGACGCCTGAAGGTCCGAACATCGGCCTCATCGCCTCGCTCAGCTGCTTCGCACGCGTGAACGAGTACGGCTTCGTCGAGACGCCCTACCGCAACGTGAGCGACGGACGCGTGCACGACGAAGTGCAGTGGTTCAGCGCGCTGGAAGAGGAAGGCAAGTACATCGCCGCGGCCGCCGCGGATATGGACGAGAAGGGCAAGTTCAAAGACAACTTGGTGCCCGCCCGCCTCAACGGCGACTTCCGCATGACGCTGCCGGATCAAATCCAGCTGATGGACGTAGCGCCGAACCAGATGGTGTCGGTGGCCGCGGCCCTGGTGCCGTTCCTGGAGCACGACGACGCTAACCGCGCGCTGATGGGCGCGAACATGCAGCGCCAAGCGGTGCCGCTGGTTCGCACCGAAGCGCCGCTGGTCGGCACGGGCATGGAAGGCCGAGTCGCGATGGACTCGGGTGTTTGCGTGATCGCCAAGCGTGATGGCTTGGTCGTGAGCGTCGACGCCGAGCGCATCGTGGTGCGTGCCGCCGAGGGCGAGGGCGACGAGGTGCCGGACATCTATCCGCTCACCAAGTACCAGCGCTCCAACCAGAGCACTTGCTACAACCAGAAGCCCGTCGTCAGCCGCGGCGAAACCGTCAAGAAGGGCGACGTGCTCGCTGACGGTCCCGCCTGTGACATGGGTGAGCTCGCGCTCGGTCAGAACGTGGTCGTCGCGTTCATGCCCTGGCAGGGTTACAACTTCGAAGACTCGATTCTGGTGTCCGAGCGCATCGCCAAAGACGATGTGTACACCTCGGTCCACATCGAGGAGTTCGAGTGCGTCGCCCGCGACACCAAGCTCGGCAAAGAAGAAATCACCAAGGACATCCCGAACGTCGGTGAAGAGGCCCTCAAGGACCTCGACGACTCGGGCGTCGTGCGCATCGGCGCCGAGGTGAAACCGGGCGACATCCTGGTCGGCAAGATCACTCCGAAGGGCGAGAGCCAGCTCTCCCCGGAAGAGAAACTGCTGCGGGCGATCTTCGGCGAAAAGGCCGGCGACGTGCGCGACAGCTCGCTCAAGGTTCCGCCGGGCGTCGGCGGTATCGTGATCAACGCTCGCATCTTTTCGCGCAAGGGTACCGACAAGGACGAGCGCGCCAAGGCGATCGAAGACACCGAGAAGCTGAAGCTCGAGCGTGTTCGCGAAGAGGAAATGAAGATCCTCCGCGACTCGTTCTTCCGCAAAATCAAGCGCGTTCTCGGCGGCAAGACCACCGCGGGCAAGCTGGTCGACGACAAGGGCAAGGTCCTGCTCAACAAGGGCCAGGTCCTGAACGACGCCGAGCTCGAGCAAATTCCGCAGAAGTACTGGGGCGAAATCCCGGTCGAAGAAACTGCGGACGAGATCAAGCAGCTGCTGAGCGATCTCGAGGCCCTGCTGAAGGGTCGCGAGGAGCACTTCGCCGACAAGATCGATCGTCTGTCGCGCGGCGATGAGCTGCCGCCCGGCGTCATCAAGATGGTGAAGGTGTACGTCGCCATCAAGCGCAAGCTGCAGGTCGGCGACAAGATGGCCGGTCGCCACGGTAACAAGGGTGTCGTCTCCCGGATTCTCCCGGAAGAAGACATGCCGTACCTGGAAGACGGCCGCCCCGTCGATATTGTGCTCAACCCGCTCGGTGTTCCTAGCCGCATGAACGTCGGCCAGATTCTCGAGACGCACCTCGGTTGGGGTGCTCGCGAGCTCGGTCGGCAGATCGACCAGGCGCTGGAAGACAAGTTCGGCGGAGAGAAGCTCCGTCAGCGCATCATCGAGATCAACCAGCAGGATCCGAAGTTCCAGAAGGTCATCAAGGCCTTGCCGGAAGCGGAGCTGAACCTGCTGGCCAAGAAGATGCGTCGCGGCTTGTTCATGGGTACGCCGGTGTTCGACGGCGCCCAAGAGAGCACGATCAAGCAAATGCTCGAGCTGGCAGGTCGCTCGGCTTCCGGACAGTCGATTCTGTTCGACGGCCGTAGCGGTGAGCCCTTCGAGCAAGATGTGACGGTGGGCATCATGTACATGCTCAAGCTTCACCACTTGGTCGACGACAAGATCCACGCTCGTTCAATCGGACCGTACTCGCTCGTCACGCAGCAGCCGCTGGGTGGTAAGGCGCAGTTCGGTGGTCAGCGTCTTGGTGAAATGGAAGTCTGGGCCATGGAGGCGTACGGCGCCGCCTATGCCCTGCAAGAGTTCCTGACCGTCAAGAGCGACGACGTGCAAGGCCGCACGCGCATGTACGAATCCATCGTCAAGGGTGAGTACGCGCTCGAAGCTGGCCTGCCGGAGAGCTTCAACGTTTTGATCAAAGAGCTTCAGTCGTTGTGTCTCAACGTCGAGCTCGTCGAGACCGGGGCGCCTGGCGCGGCCACGGCAGCGGAAGACTGATTCAGCGGAACTGAGGAAAAACCATGCGAGATATTTTCTCCTTTTTCGAGAAGCCGAAGGATCCGCTTTCTTTCTCTGCCATGCGCATCTCGTTGGCCAGCCCGGAAAAAATCCGGGAGTGGTCGAACGGCGAGGTGAAGAAGCCGGAGACGATCAACTACCGCACGTTCAAGCCCGAGCGTGACGGCCTGTTCTGCGCGAAGATCTTTGGCCCGGTCAAAGACTACGAGTGCATCTGCGGCAAGTACAAGCGCATGAAGCACCGCGGCATCGTGTGCGAAAAGTGCGGTGTCGAGGTGATTCAGTCCAAGGTGCGTCGTGAGCGCCTGGGCCACATCAGCTTGGCTACGCCGGTCGCGCACATCTGGTTCTTGAAGAGCCTGCCGTCGCGCATCGGCAACATCCTCGACATCACGCTGAAGGACCTGGAAAAGGTCCTGTACTGCGAGGCCTATATCGTCATCGACGCGAAGGCCACGCAGCTCGAGCGCGCCGAGCTTCTCAGCGAAGAGCGCTACGCTCAGCTGCTGGAAGAGTACGGCGACGACGCCTTCGAAGCCGGCATGGGCGGCGAAGCGGTGTTGGAGATGCTCAAGCGCGTGGACGTCCACGGGCTGAGCGAAATGCTCCGCCACGAGATGCGCACGTCGACCAGCGAAGCGAAGCGTAAGAAGTACGCCAAGCGCCTCAAGGTCGTCGAAGCCTTCCGCGGCTCGGGCAATCGCCCCGAGTGGATGATGCTCACCGTCATCCCGGTTTTGCCGCCGGATCTGCGCCCGCTCGTTCCTCTCGATGGTGGCCGCTTCGCCACCAGCGATTTGAACGACCTGTACCGCCGCGTCATCAACCGCAACAACCGCCTCAAGCGCCTGCTCGAGCTCAACGCTCCGGAAATCATCATCCGGAACGAGCGCCGCATGCTGCAAGAGGCCGTCGATGCGCTGTTCGACAACGGCCGTCGCGGCAAGACCATCACCGGTCCGAACAAGCGCCCCCTCAAGTCCCTGAGCGACATGCTCAAGGGCAAGCAGGGCCGCTTCCGTCAGAACTTGCTCGGCAAGCGCGTCGACTACTCTGGCCGCTCGGTCATCGTCGTCGGCCCCACGCTGAAACTGCACCAGTGCGGTCTTCCGAAGAAGATGGCGCTCGAGCTGTTCAAGCCGTTCATCTACAACAAGCTCGAAGAGCGCGGCTACGTCAACACCATCAAATCTGCGAAGAAGATGGTCGAAAAGGAGCGTCCCGAGGTTTGGGACATCCTGGACGAGGTCATCAGCGAGCACCCGGTGATGCTGAACCGCGCACCGACGCTCCACCGCTTGGGCATCCAGGCGTTCGAGCCGGTGCTGATTGAAGGCAAAGCCATTCAGCTCCACCCGCTGGTGTGCGCGGCCTTCAACGCCGACTTCGACGGTGACCAGATGGCGGTGCACGTACCGCTGTCGATCGAGGCTCAGATGGAAGCGCGCGTGCTCATGATGAGCACGAACAACATTCTGTCGCCCGCCTCCGGTCGCCCGATCATCAACCCGACGCAGGACATCGTGCTCGGCCTCTACTACGCGACGCGCATGCGCCGCTTCGTCGAGGGCAGCTACCGTGAGAACAGCCTCACGTACAACGAGAAGTCCGGTCAGGTCGACGGCTACCTGCGCGGCGTCTTCAGCTCGCCTGAAGAGGTCCGCATGGCCTACGACAACGGCACCGTGCACCTGCACGCCGCCATCAAGGTCCGCATCGAGGACAAGGACGATGAGGGCACTTCGCGCAGCCGCGTGGTCGCCACCACCGTCGGCCGCGTGTTGATCAGCGACGTGTTGCCGGACGGAATTCCGTTCGACTACGCGAACAAGGTGCTGAACAAGAAGGCACTCTCGAACCTGATCGACATCTGCTACCGCACCCACCGCAACAAAGAGACGGTGCTGTTGGCAGACCGTCTGCGCTCACTCGGCTTCCACTTCGGTACTCAGGCTGGCGCGTCCGTCTGCATGGACGACATGACCATCCCCGCGAAGAAGAAGGAGTTGGTCGAGGAAGCTCAGGCCGAGCTCGAGAAGGTCGTCGACCAGTACCAAGAAGGTCTGATCACCGACGGCGAGCGCTACAACAAGGTCGTCGACATCTGGGCAGGCGTGGCCGACCGCGTCGCCGAAGAGATGATGGCCGGTATCGGCAAAGAGACGATGAAGGACCCGGAGACGGGCGAGACTTCCGAAGAGTCGAGCTTCAATCCGATCTACATCATGGCTGACTCGGGTGCTCGTGGCTCCCCCGCTCAGATGCGCCAGCTGGCCGCCATGCGCGGTCTGATGGCCAAGCCGAGCGGCGAGATCATCGAGACCCCCATCACGGCGAACTTCCGTGAAGGTCTGTCGGTTCTCCAGTACTTCATCTCGACCCACGGCGCTCGTAAGGGTCTCGCCGACACCGCACTGAAGACGGCAAACTCCGGTTACCTCACGCGTCGTCTCGTCGACGTCGCGCAGGACGCCGTGGTTGCCGAGTTCGACTGCGGCACGCTCGACGGCATCCGCGTCACCAAGCTGGAAGAGGCCGGCGAAGTCATTCAACCGCTCGGCGACCGTATTCTCGGCCGCGTTGCGCTGGAAGACGTCGTCGATCCGCTCAACGGCGAGGTCATCGTCGCCAACAGCACCGAGCTCGAAGAAGACCACGTGCGCGCCATCGAAGAGGCGGGCATCGAGGAAATCGTCATCCGCTCGGTGCTCACCTGCCAGACCCGCCGCGGTGTTTGCGCGCTGTGCTACGGCCGCGACCTGGCCCGTGGTTCTCGCGTCAACATGGGCGAGGCCATCGGCATCATCGCAGCTCAGTCGATTGGTGAGCCCGGTACGCAGCTCACGATGCGCACGTTCCACATCGGTGGTGCGGCGGCTCGCGGCAAGATCGAGCAAAGCTCGCTCGAGACGCGCACCGAAGGCATCGTCAGCTTGCGCAACGCCTCGCTAGTCAAGCGCAAGGACAACACGATCGTCGTCATGAACCGTCACGGCGAGCTGGTCGTGATGGACGACACCGGTCGCGAGCGCGAGCACCATCGCTTGGTGTACGGCGCGGTGATGAAGGTCGTCGACGGCGCCCGCGTCACCTCCGGCCAAATCGTTGCAGAATGGGATCCCTTCGCGGCTCCGATTCTCACCGAGGTGGGCGGTATCGTGCAGTACGGCGACCTCGTCGAAGGCGTCACGGTCATGGAAAAGGTGGACGAGGTCACTGGCCTCAGCCGCAAGATCGTGATCGAGTCGCGCGCCGCCGATCTCCGCCCGCGCATCAGCATCATCGACCCGGAGACGGGCGAAGCGGTGAAGCTGCCGGGCACGGATCTCGACGCCCGCTACCTGCTCCCCGTCGGCGCGAACATCGTCGCGCTCGAAGGCGAGCAGATCAACCCCGGCGAAGCCATCTCCAAGATGCCCCGCGACACCACCAAGGTGCAGGACATCACCGGTGGTTTGCCCCGCGTTGCCGAGCTGTTCGAAGCCAGGAAGCCGAAGGATCACGCCATCATCAGCGAGATCGACGGCGTGGTTTCGTTCGGCAAGGACACGAAGGGCAAGCGCAAGGTTCTCATCACTCCGTTCTCGACCGAGGGCGGCTTGTTGACGGACCAGGCTCGCGAGTACCTGATCCCCAAGGGCAAGCACATCCAGGTGCAGCCGGGTGACCACGTGCGCGCCGGCGACCCGCTGCAGGACGGCCCCGCCAACCCCCACGATATTCTTCGCGTCAAAGGCGAGAAGGAGCTCGCGGCTTGGCTGGTCAACGAAATCCAGCAGGTTTACCGCCTGCAGGGCGTGACCATCAACGACAAGCACATCGAGTGCATCGTGCGGCAAATGCTGCGCCGTGTACGCATCAAGGAGGTGGGCGACACCAACTTCTTGGTCGACGAGCAGGTCGAGAAGTACGTGTTCGAGCGCGAGAATGCTCGCGTGATGGAACGCGGCGGTCAGCCCTCGGTCGCAGAGCCCATGCTGCTCGGCATCACCAAGGCGTCGCTCTCCACGGAGTCGTTCATCTCGGCCTCGTCTTTCCAGGAAACCACCAAGGTGCTCACCGAGGCGGCAATCTGCGGCAAGACGGACGATCTGCGCGGCATCAAGGAGAACGTCATCATGGGTCGGCTCATCCCGGCCGGCACCGGTCTCCCGGCGTACAAGAAGCTGCAGGTGGTCATCGACGAGAAGTCGCCCACCTACGCGCCCCCCACGTTCACGCGAGTGCAGCCTGCTGACCTCGTGGCCGTCGGCGACGAGTAAACAAGCCTAAAAGGCAGCGATTCGAAGCCCTGGCGCCGAAAGGTTCCGGGGCTTCGTCGCGTTTGTTTTGCGCCCCCCGCACACGCGCACGCTCGCCGCGCCACGCGCTCGCGGACGCGCTGCACGCTGACGCACGCGCAAGCCGTGTCAGCGTTTGGGCTGCCGACTTGCAGCTTGATTGCAGAAGCTGCCGCGTAGGAGCCAGGTCTTGGTGACCGTGGTGGGTCGCTGGCTGCGCCGGGCTCGTGGGCGCGTTCGTGGTGGTGACCGTGTTCGTGGTCGCGTTCGTGGTCGCGTTCGTGGTCGTGGTCGTGGGGAGCGGCGGAGACCGGTCACGGCCACGGTCACGGTCACGGTCACGACCACGGTCACGGTCACGACCACGGTCGCCCGGACCACGACCACCCTCGTAAAAACCCCGTCGCTGGCCTTCTGATCGTACCGGCGTGCTCGTCGCCGTCCAGGCCGCTCCGCGCCGGCTCCGCCGGTGCTCGCGAGGACGCTCGCAGCCTGGACTGCGCCTGCGCGCGCCTGTGTGGGGCTGGTTACGCCTGCGTTGGTGTGGGCCCTGAAGGAGAACGCCACATGCCACTCATCGTCGCTGACTTGAGCATCGAATTGATCGAGAAACTCCGCCCGCTGATTCCGCGCATCAAAGCGCGCGACAAGAGCCTGGCGGACCAGATTCAGCGCGCCGCGAGCTCGATTGCGCTCAATATTGGAGAGGCCGCCTATTCGGATCCCGGCAATCGCCGCGCACGCTTCCATACGGCGGCTGGCAGCGCGGGCGAAGCGCACGCCGCCGTGCGCACCGCCGTTGCCTGGGGCATCGTCGCGCGGGGCGATGGTGCGCCGGCCACCGCGCTGCTCGATCGGATTCTGCCGATGCTTTGGAAACTAACGCGGGGCTAGGCGCGCGCTGCAGGCCGCGGCTCAAGAACGTGCCGCGGCCTGCAGCTGCTGTTGTAGTCTGGCGGACACACGGGAGGCCCGAATGGAATGTCTGCGCTGCAAGGACAAGATGGAGGTGGGGTTCGTGGGCGACGCTGCCCATGGTGGTATAGTGCGCCCAGCTGTCTGGTATAGCGGGCGCCCCGAATGGTCGTTCTGGGGTGGCCTGAAGCTGAAAAAACGGAAGATGATTTTCGTTCAAACTCTGCGTTGTACTGGTTGCGGCTATCTCGAATCGTACGCGCTGGAATCGCTTCCGAGCGGCTGAGTTGACGACGGAAACGGCACGCCGCGGCACTGCAACGTGCCGCGGCCCGCACTGCAACCGCTACGCGCGCACCAGCAAGACCAGCGTGCCGACGATGCGGTCGAGCTGGTCCCAGAGCTGCGCGTCCTCTTCCACGTAGCTGGAGAGCGCTGCGACCTCCAAGCACGACAGCGTCTCGCGCGCGGAGCCGAGCGCGCTGTGATAGCGCGCGTGCCGGTTCTGGCCGCGACTGTACATGCCTTCCCCGAGGTTCAGCGCGATAGACGCGCTAGCGCGCCGTAACTGCCGTGCAAGATCGCGGTCCTGTACCTCAATGCGTCGTAGCGCCGGCTGCAACTGCTTCAACACCTCAAGCACGATTGGATAAATGCGGAGCATGTTCACCTTTCGGGCGCGCTGAACGTGCACGCCCGCCCATCCCGCCGCCTGCTCGCGCGTGCCGGGTCCAGGCTGCCTGCGCGCGCCAGCAAGCAGGCACCGGCGCTACGCGCCGGCCACGGCCTGGATGCGGCACGCGCGAGCAGGCACAATGGGAAAACCAGGCAAGGACAACGACGTTAGAACGTCGTCGCCCGCAGCCGCGCGCACAGGTGATGTCCCCAACGCGCCGCAGGCGACATCGTGTTACGGTTGGTCGTGGCGGTGGATACAAAGCACGGTGCCCTAAGGGTGTCGCGACGTCCTTGGTTCTTGATTCCTTATGCCCTGCCCGCACTCGGGCTTGTGGGTCTTGGTTTCAGTCCCGCGTGCTCCGATCACCCGCATCGGTCTGTGACTGCCGAACGGGTGCCCGCGAATCCGTCCCTCGCACGCGCCGATGGTTCTTCGGAGACGACGGCGGCACCGCATGGCCCTCCGACTATTGAGGCCTGTGACGGAGCGTGCGGCGGATGCATGACGCTGGTCGACTCGGACGGCAAGCGGCGCGACACGTCGCGCTCACTGCTTCCCGCTGAGGATTCTCTGATCGACGCCTTGTTCCTCGAATACCTGAAGTCGCCCGAGTGTCGAAGCGACTACCAACACCTGGAGCCTACAGCAGTCGGTTCCCAGGACGACGTGAGCGACGTGAAGATGGTTGTGGACGGCTCGTTCACGAAGCCGAACGCAACCCAGACCTTGGTCGTGTTTTTCGCAGGACACTGCGGTGTTCTGGGCGCGCATGCCGAGGGCTATGGAAAGACCTTCGACCTCTTGCTGCAGGATGGGCACCTGCTCGCTAGTAGCGACAGAGGGCCGGGCGGTGTTGAGCTCCAGCCCATCGATCTTGATCATGACGGCCTGACCGAGCTAGTCGACCTCACCGCAGACTACGGGAGTGGCACGACCTTCAGCCAGGCCGCCGTGTGGTCTTACCGAGACGGTAGTCCCAAGACATTAGCCACCTTCGAGCTGTCGTTAGATAGCTGCAACCTGCAGGGCGAGCACTACGAATCAACACTCCTCGCTCGCTGGGATCAGTCGCGCAATGCCCTGTGCTTTCTCACGAAACGACGCGACATCGGCTGCCCCGTCACGCCGTAGCACGCGCAAGAAGCGGGCTAGCCAAGAGCGACCACGATGAGCTGCGAACGTTCCCAGCACGCCAGGGAGATGTGGAAGCCCGAGCCAACTGCGTGCGCTTGCGGTGCATCGAAGCGTCAAGCACGTCGACAGCTTAAGTGAGCCGGTCGGCCCGTGTTCGCAGGGCCCCCCGTGTGCCAATGGCTACCGTTCGCGTTTCCAGACTGGATTTGCGTAAACGAGATCGATGAGCACATTGCCTCTCCAGGGCTCCCCTAGCGATGGATTGATCATGTCAGGCGGGCCAGCAAAGACCTGTCGAGTTGCTTCGAGTATGTCAGCACGCTGCATCAGACCGGCCATGGCGGCTTGATCTTCCGGAAACATTGCGCGGTTGCGGCTCCACACGTCAAATACGTGGCGAACCAATTGCGGAGAACTCGCGAACCACTCACCTTGCCTTCGATCTGCGGCGAATTGGTGATGACGCTGAGTCTCGACGTTCGAGTTGCCGGGTTCTAAAGCATGGACGATCAATTGCGCAGAGGTTCCCGTTCGCAGGTTCTTGACGCGCTGCCGTACATTCCTGGCACGGCCGATTTTGAAATTCAGTCCCGAATAGGGGAGAGAACGCGAGACCGGGCCTGGCCAGACCTCCGGTATGGCGAGGATGTAATAAATGCTTTCACTCGTGCGACCGTGAGGCAAGTCGTCAAACCAAGCTTCCCAGTCCTGGGCGGCTCGAACGGCCGCACCGACTGATTCAAACTCGTCAGTCGTGTACATTGAGTGACCGTCGGGGAGAAAGACGTCAGCTACGTATCTTCCTTCGGCTGTCGCTCGGCAAGCAATCGGTCGACCCGGGGGCATTTGAACTTCCTCCACTCCAGTTCTGATTGTGCGGTTTCAGGTTCCGGCGCGGTACATGGGCTCGCCTCTTTCGGCCGCGTGACGAAGCTTGCGCGCCAGCAGGCTGCGTAAGTCGATGAATCCTTCGAGTACTGGCAGAATGTCCCGCCCGTCCATGAAGATAGTCATGAGCCTGCCGTTCTGCGTCGCCTTCGCGCTTGCGGCATCGCTAAAGCCATCGACGGAGACCATCAGTCCAAGCGTCGTATCGAGCTTTTGCTCGAACTTGCCGACGAAATCCCGAACGCCATCGGGGGCCACAGGTTCCTTGGTCCACCTCGCCTCAACAAGAATAGTCTGATTCTGCAGGCGGATGCTGCCATCGATCTGCTCTCCAGTGTTGGCGAACGATCCTCGAGGTTCCAGGTCATGAAGCACGAAGAGCTCATGGAGCCATTGCTGAAATTCAAATCCACGCCGCTGTGGGTCTGGCGCTCCCGCTAGCGCCAAGAATCGTGCGCGTAACGTCGCCAGAGCGTCGGTTCTTTGTTGGCGTTCCATACGGTCACGTTCAGCCTCTGTCCGCTTTTCTGCACGGGCTGCTTGTGCGTGCGCTGCAACGCTTTCGACGCCAAGCAAATCCTTAAGGGAACGGAGGGCGTCTCGCGCCGACGAGACCTTCTTTTTTCCGTCCTCAAGTCTGGCGAGATGCTGAAAGTTCTCGCTGTGCTCAACGACGCCGCCGATCAGCGCCGCGACGGTGGGTGTGGCGGTTGAGCCTTGTGCGGCCAAGTGGTCGAGGAGATCCTTTATGGCCGTTCGCTTGTACTGCCAGTTGAGTGACGTGACTTGCGAAGGGGGGATGCCGCACCTGATCAAGAACGACTTGAGGTCATCGCCGAACCAATAGACAGTGCGCAGCCCTTCAGCGAGGGCGGCGAAGACTTGTGGTGAATAGACCTTGGCCAAGCACCGGTAGGATCTGTCTTTCAAGCTTGGCGGTCAATTGGCGAGAAAAGGTGTTGCCGGAACTAGAGCGCAAGCCAGGCGTGTGTCTCAAGTGGAAGTGAAATTGCACGCGGGACGTCTGGGCTCGGTTGTCATCAGCGTCCATAGTTCGGTAATTCGATGCCCTTGATCGTGCGGTAAGTATCAATCGCGTACTTGTCAGTCATGCTTGCAACGTACTCGGCAATATTAAGAATCGTGGTGGCGCGAGCTTGGGTGTGCCCGGCATTTATGTACTGCTCGGGGATTAGGTTACGCACCTTCTTAGCGCGCCGGGAGTTGCGGCTGTCGAGGACGGCCTCTAAGAAGGCTTGGAGAAGGCCGCTAAGCACCTCGTGGCCAGCGGCTTCGATCTCAAGAACAGGTCGATACCGGTAGATCCTTTCTCGGGACAGATGTTGGATGCTCGATAGCGCCTTGGACGCGACGTTATCGAGCAGCGCAGCAGGGTGTGTTCCTTGGTGGTCATCGACGAGAAGTCGCCCACCTACGCGCCGCCCTCGTTCACGCGGGTGCAACCGGCGGATCTGGTCGCAGTCGGCGACGAGTGAGTTAGAGCCGTAAAAGGCAGCGATTCGAAGCCCTGGCGCCGAAAGGTTCCGGGGCTTCGTCGCGTTTGGGCAATTGCCCAATATTGGTCAATCCCGCTCGCGCCCGCGCCCGCGCCCGCTCGCCGCGCCACGCGCCCGCGCACACGCTGCACGCTGACGCACGCGCAAGCCGGATCAGCGTGAGGGCTGCCGACTCGCAGCTTGCTTGCAGAAGCTTCTGTGGCGGAGCCAGGTCTTGGTGGATCGTGATCGTGAACGCCGGCTTCGCCGGGCGATCTCGTGAAGGGTGAACCGGCTTCGCCGGTTTTGGTGAAGGGTGAACCGCCTGCGGCGGAATGGGTGAAGGGTGAACCGGCTCCGCCGGTTTTGGTGAAGGGTGAACCGGCTTCGCCGGAATGGGTGAAGGGTGAATTCGCACCGCTGGGGCACGAGCACGAGCCGCGGCGCAGCCCGGACGGACCACGACAATCCCTCCTCGCGGGCTGCCTTGATTCTGCCAGCGTGCTCGCCGCCGTCCAGGCCGCTGCGCGCCGCCTCCGGCGGTGCTCGCTGCGCTCGCAGCCTGGACTGCGGCTCCGCGCGCTGCCGGTGGGGCTGGGTACGCCCGCAATGCCGCGGGCCGAGAGGAAGCACGAACATGGCACTCCAAGTCGGCGAGCTCAGCATCCAACTGATCGAAGCCCTTCAACCGCTCATGCCTCGCGTCAAAGCGAAGGACAAAGCGCTGGAAGACCAACTCCGCCGCGCGGCGAGCAGCATCGCGCTCAACGTCGGCGAAGCGGAGTTTTCGGATCCTGGAAACCGGCGCGCGCGGTTCCATACGGCGGCAGGCAGCGCAGGGGAGACGCGCAACGCGCTGCGCGTTGCCGTCGCTTGGCGGTTAGTGGCCGCGAGCGAGGCGGAACCGGCTCAGCAACTACTGCGCCGGATCATCGCGATGCTTTGGACGCTAACGCGGGGCTAGGGGATATTGATCGCGCTAATCTTTTCGGCGATGGCGGAGAGACGCGCTGCCAAAGCAACGAGACGGGCGTCGAATGCGACGAGTTGACGTTCAATGCGGTCGAATCGCTCGTTGATGCATTGGTCCATGCTGCAGAGCAGCGTCCATACATCTTTGAGCGTCGCCTCGCGTTCCGTCATCGCGCGCGGCTGAGTTTAGCTCGCATGGAGGCGGCAGCCACCTCGCGTCCCAGGCCAGCGGGGAATTACGAGAATTTCCGGGGTGGTCACGCTATTGCGCCTGGCGGCGGCGGACGTTTCGCCGCCGTCGGGAGCACCGTTCCCCGGGTGTAAGATGGTGCGGTGCTACTGCTGGATGACGACGACGAGCTTGCCCTGGTCCCAACTGCTCACGAGGCGGCCTTCGCAGCGTCGCTGGGAAGCGAAGGGGTAGCCGCAATCGACGAGCGCCTTCTACGGCACGCATCAGCGGCGCAGCACAAAGTCGCGAAGGTCATTGACCAGGCGCTCGAAGAAGGCGGCTTCGACCCCTGGGACGATGGCTGCTTGGAACTCCATGCTCGACGTGTCATCGCGCTCGTCGAGGCTGGGCGGTTGCAGGGGTTTGGGAGACTACGCAAGCCTCGCTGGAGCGAGGTGCGGTTGCCTATCGCGCCATAGTTTAACCGCGCGGTACGTCGTGGTCGTTATGGGGGCAGTGACAGAGGCAGTGCCGGTGACGGTCTTCGTGATGAGTCCGTTGCGGGCTTGTTGATCGTTCCGGCGTGCTCGGTAGCCCCGACTTTAGCTGTGGAGCGGGGGCCTGTCGCGGGCTTGTTGATCGTACCGGCGTGCTCGGCGCGTTGTAGGCTCGCGGGCACACGGGAGGCTCGAATGGAATGTCTGCGCTGCAAGGGTAGGATGGAGTCCGGGTTCGTAGGCGACGCTGGGCATGCGAACTCGGTGGGGCTGTCCGTCTGGTACAGCGGGCGGCCTGAATGGTCCAGATGGGGTGGCGTCAAGCTCAAGGGACGGACGATGATCTACGTCCAGACCATGCGTTGTACGAGCTGTGGCTATCTTGAGTCGTACGCTCTGGAATCGCTTCTAGGCGGGTGAGAACGGCCGCGGCACCGCGAAGTGCCGCGGCCCGTGCAGCACCCGCTAGGCCCGCACCAGCAAGACCAGCGTGCCGACGATGCGGTCCAGCTGGTCCCACAGCTGCTTGTCCTCTTCCACGTAGCTGGAGAGCGCTGCAACCTCCAAACACGAAAGCGTCTCGCGCGCTGAGCCGAGCGCGCTGTGATAGCGCGCGTGCCGGTTCTGCCCGCGACTGTACATGCCTTCCCCGAGGTTCAGCGCGATGGACGCGCTGGCGCGCCGTAACTGCCGCGCAAGGTCGCGGTCCTGCACCTCAATGCGCCGTAACGCCGGCTGCAACTGCTTCAACACCTCAAGCACGATTGGATAAACGCGGAGCATGTTTCCCTTTCAGGCGTGCGCAACTGCACGCCCGCCCATCCCGCCGCCTGCTCGCGCGTGCCGGGTCCAGGCTGCCTGC